>Ga0315549_1000317_pt1 | contig 58551 bp, 62 predicted proteins | sample SalMarSW160200MG_FD_203101 | JGI IMG/M metagenome (GOLD analysis project Ga0315549, IMG submission 203101) | Salt marsh sediment microbial communities from the Plum Island Ecosystem LTER, Massachusetts, United States - Salt Marsh Sediment SW1601-200 ...
CACGTCCATGTCCCCGAAGGCTTCCATGTACTTAATCCAGATTTCCCGGGTCTTGGGATAATCGTACATCAGGGTGCGGAGGTTGCCGCCGCCCCAGTAGGCCGGGGAGTTGCCGGTGGGCAGCATTACCGGCACGCGGTCCGGCTCCTCCAGCTTGATGGCCTTGATAAGCCGCGTCAGGCGGGCTTGATAGAGCTGCTCCGCCTCCTGGCTGACGAACTTCACTCCCGGCGGGTTGAGCCACCTTTTAAACCGCTCCTCGCGCTTTTCCTGCCAGGTCATCTCCTCCCATTTCCTGGTGGTTTCCATATTCATATACCCCCTTTAACGGCTGAATTAATATACACCGTACTCTTTGGCGGCATCCATCATGGCACGCAGGTTTTCCGGTCTGGCCAGGTCAAAGGTGGAACCACCGGAGAGGATAAAGCCACCGCCGGGGGCACAGTTCTGGATAAGCTGGCGGCAATATTCCTTCATCTCTTCGGGCGTGCCGGTGTAAGCGATGGAAACAGGCACGTTGCCGGCGATGCAACAGGTATCCCCCAGAATCCTTTTCGCCTCGGCCATGTCCGTCTGGTCGAACATCCACACCACTCCTGATTTCGGTAAGTCCTTGATTACCTCCAGCCGTCGATTGTAGGCGCCTTCGGCCACGGGGAACGGCACCAGGCCTTCCTCGACCATGCCAACGAGGAGCCTGCGGAAGGTAGGCCAGTAGAAGGTCTCGAACTGTTCATCGGACATGAAGGTATCATCACCTTTATGCAGGGGCATCATGACAACCGGGCAGTTGGAGGCATTGGCCATGGCGATAGCTCCGGACAGCAGCTGCGGCAGGACAAACTCCATGGCCTCATGTATCTTCTCCGGCTGGCGGTACATATCCATGACCATGCCGTGGGTACCCCTGAGGTCGTCAGCAAAGGCATCAAAGGGAGCCACGGCCATGCCACCGCGGAACATGGGGAAACCCTTGGCGAACGCCGCCTGGGTTGTCTCGAACGAGGCTTTCTGGAGGGCCGGCATACGCTTGCTGGCTTCCCAGATAGCCTTGAAGAATTTCTGGAAAGCAGGGTCATTACACATAGCTAAAAGTCGCATGGGCAGCCCATGGTAGGACGAAAACGAAGGGACACTGGCAAAAGGTTCGAAAATTCCCATAGCGCGCGGCAAGTAGTACCGCAGCTGGAAATCGAGCGGGTCTTTCATCAAGAGGTCGTACTCGTCGGCTTTCATATATTCGCCTTCGACGTACTGGTAGGAGGAATGTGAGTCATCCGGCAGGCCGTGGCCGGGCCATTTCATCGTTTTCTCGTCGAGGAGGTCGCTAATCGGGGCCTGGAAGAAGAGGGTACCGTCAAAGGTATCCGAATCGTACTCATCCACGAATTTAAGCCAGGCCCATTTCATCTTTTCGGGGTTGTACATGGCTTCTTTGAGGGTAATGCCCGCATTCATTGCCGGGAACCAGCCGGTCGGCACCGCACAGGGGACGCGGTCCGGAATCTCCAACTTGGCAGCCCTGGCCAGCCGTGTTGCCCGTGCCTTGTAATTTTTTTCAGCTTCCGGGCTGACGAAGTCTATATCGTCGGGGTTTATCCACTGCTTGAAGCGCTCGTCCCGTTTTTGCTGCCAGGTAAGCTCCACCCAATCAAGTGGTCTCTTAAACACTGTCTCTGAAGCCTCCGTTACTATTTGCTGACCGCGAAGCCGTTTTACATGCAGAGTTCTCCGGTACGGCCACGTATTGTCACGTCATCCAATATCCGTAGCTGCCTATTTCTTATATACGCCGTATTCTTTAGCGGCGTCCATCATGGCATGAAGATTATCCGGGTTGCCTATATCCATAAATGCCGCCGCCGTCAGGATATAGCCGCCACCGGGGGCACAGGTCTCGATAAGCTTGCGGCAGCCTTCTTTGACATCCTGGGCCGTGCCGGTGCACATCACCGAAACCGGCAAATTACCGGCGATACACGCGTTATCGCCGAGGACTTTCTTGGCTTTGGCCATGTTCATCTGCTCAAAGTACCATATCATCGAGCCCCTGGGCATTTCCTTGATAATCTCCAGGCGCTGTTCGTAGCTACCTTCGGCGAATGGCAGCGGCACGAGGCCCTCGTTAATCAGGCCCATGAAGACCTCCTTTAAAGTGGGCCAGTAGAAGGTCTCAAACTGCTTATTGGACATAAAACCGCCCGTTCCCTTATGCAGCGGCATGAATATAACCGGACACCCCGAGGCGTTGGCCTGAGATACAGTATCATCAACAGCTATGGAAACCAGCCTTTTCATGGCTTCATGTAGCTCGTCCGGCCGCTGGAACATATCCATCATTACCCCGTGTGTTCCCCTAAGCATATCACCGAGGAAATCAAAGGGGGCTCCGCACATACCACCCCAGATATTGGGCAAGCCGGCTTGCAGCGCCGTCTGACCGACTTCGCCGACAACAGCCATCCACTTCATACATTCCTGACCGGCATCCAGGAGAGTCTGATAGGCCTGCCTGATTTCCGGGTCGCCGAACTGGGCGATATACCAGACCGGTATGGCGACAAAGGGGGTTATCGGACTCAGCTTCTTGAAGGCCGAAAAGGCGCCAGCGGAGCGAGGTAGAAAGTACCTCATTAAGTAATCGGCCGGGTCTCTGATGAGGGCATGGTATTCCTCGGGCGGCATGTATTCGCCTTCAATATACTGATATATCGGCCCGTTATCGGCGAGGCCGTGCCCCGGCCACTTCACCAGTCTATAGTCAATCATTTCCATAACTGGGCCGGGGAAGACGAGGCTGGGGGCGATGAATGAATCCGTATCAAAATCATGCATGAACTTGAGCCACGCGCGCCTGAGTTCATCGTAATCATACATAACCGTTTTGAGATTAACTCCGGCATAAAGCGCCGGGTAAAATTCCACGGGCAGCATGACCGGTACACGGTCGGCCTCTTCCAGCTTGATGGCTTTGATAAACCGGTTTACCCTTTCCCTGTAGAGCTTTCCCGCTTCGGGACTATCGAATTTGACGTCAGGAGAGAGCCACCGCTTGAACCTCTCCTCCCTTTTTTCCTCCCAGGACATATCCGCCCATTTCTTTTCCATTTTTATCTTCAGAGCCTCCACTTCTTTTATTTTAAAGGGGGGTTGTGATACTCCCCGATAAGTATCAACGACCCTATATCTTATTACTCCGGTTAATTATACACGCCATATTCCTTGGCGGCTTCTATAATGGCCTGCAGGTTCGCCGGGTCACACTTATCTATGCCTGAGCCCAGCGACAGGATATAGCCGCCGCCCGGGGCACAGACCTCGATGAGTTTACGGCAGTACTCTTTAATAGCCTGTGGCGTTTGCGTGTACAACTGTGCCGCCAGCACGTTACCGGCGATGCAGGCGGATTCACCCAGGATTTCCTTGGCCTTGAACATATCCGTCTTCTCCATTGTCCACACCACTGATGCCCGGGGCAGGTCCCTAATGATTTTCAAGCGGGCTTCATTATAGCTGCCGTCAATAACCATCATGGGCACACAGCCCTCGTTAACCAGGCCCAATAGCAATTTGCGGAAAGTAGGCCAGTAGAACTTCTCAAACTGCTTGACGGACATAAAACTGTCCTCGCCCTTGTGCATGGGGATAAATACCATCGGGCTGAGGGAGAAACTGGCCATGTTTACCGCCGATTCAATACTCCGCTGCGTTATTACCTCCAGGGCTTCGAGCAGCTTTTCCGGCTGACGGTACATGTCCATGACCGTCCCGTAGGTGCCCCTCAGCATATCGGCTACGGTGTCAAAAGGGGCCAGCGTAATGCCGCCCATTGCTGGGGGGAAGCCCATTTCCAGGGATATCTGACTGCATTCAGCCTCAACCTTCTGAAATTTAGCATTCTCCTGGCTGGCTTCCCAGATAGCCTTGAATGATTTCTGGAAGGCCGGGTCCTGGCACATGGCCATGAGTTGCTGGGGCAGTCCCAGGTAGGAGGAAAACGGGGGAATATTGGCAAAGGGCTCGAAGACGCCCCACGTTCGCGGCAGAAGGTACCGGAGGCCGAAGTCGAACTCGTCTTTTATAAGGAGGTCGTACTCGTCCGCCTTCATGTATTCTTTTTCGACGAACTGGTGCATGCTCTGGCTGGATGGGAGACCATGCCCCGGCCACTTGTTTACCTTGTAGTCTAAAATTGCGTAGGCCTTCCCGGAAAATAAACCGGGGCCGTCAGCCGAGTCAATGTCATAATCCTGGAGGAACTTAATCCAGGCAGGCTTTATTTTTTCGTGGTCATACAGGGCTTCTTCGAGGGTAAGACCGGCATTGTACGCTACGATGGAGCCGGCCGGTATATGAACCGGAACCCGGTCCGGTATCTCCATTTTTATGGCCTTCATCATACGGGTTGCCTTGGCCTTATATTTTTTTTCGGCTTGGGGACTTTTGAATTTTATACCAACAGGCTTAAGCCATCGCTTGAACCGCTCTTCCCGTCTCTCCTCCCAGGTCATAGCAGCCCATTCTTTTTCCATTCCGGTCCTTTCAGATACAGCAAACCTTATTTACGAGCAGATTTCATGAAAAAAGAGCTCGGTTAAGCGCCGTCGGCCGGTCAAAAAGTGATTTTCTCTTATTTATACACGCCGTATTCTTTGGCGGCTTCCATCATGACGCGCAGGTTATCCGGATTGCCCTTATCAATGTTGGCTCCACCGCTTAGTATATAGCCGCCGCCCGGGGCGCAGTCCTCGATGAGCTTGCGGCAGTGCTCCTTGACTTCCTTGGGTGTACCGGTCATCAGCAATGATGTAGGCACGTTGCCGATAATACAGGCCCTGTCGCCCAGAACTTCCTTGGCTCTGGCCATATCCGTCTGGTCAAACCACCATGCCACCGAGGCTTTCGGTAATTCCTTGATAATATCCAGGCGCGTATTGTAGCTGCCCTCGGCGAACAGTATCGGCAAGATGCCCTCATTGACCAAGGCCATGATGACCTTCTTGAAGGTAGGCCAGTAGAAGGTCTCGTACTGCTTTTCGGACATAAAACCATCAGCACCTTTATGCAGCGGCATCATGACTATCGGCGGACCAGAGCCACCTACCGAAGATATTGCCGAGTCAATAGTAAGGAGCGCTATTTTCTCCGTTGCCTCCAGGAGCTTGTCCGGCCTCTGGAACATATCCATCATTACCGCCCGCGTCCCTCTAAGCGTATCGCCGAGGGTATCAAAGGGCGCCTTGGCCAGGCCCGCCATCACGCCCGGGAATCCCAACTCCATCGCCTCCTGGCTGACTTCCATGACTGCCGACATCCATTTCATACTTTCCCTGCCAGCCTCTAATAAGGCCTCAAATGCCGCCTGAACGTCCGGCCGGCCGTAAGGCACGAAAGACATGATGGCTATCTCTTCTATAGTCGTAAAGGGGGGGATATAACGTAAAGGCTCAAAAGCCCCAAACACGCGCGGCAGGTAGATTCTCAGCCAGAAGTTGGAGGGGTCTTTGATGAGGGCATCATACTCATCCGCCTTCATATATTCGCCTTCAACGCATTGATATGTCGTGGTATCACCGGATATGCCACGGCCGGGCCATCTGTACAATTTATAGTCGACGGCCTCCAGGGCCTTTCCCGGAGGAACCATGCCAGGTCCAAAAAACATATCCGAGTCGCCGAATTCATAGAGGAACTTACGCCAAGTACGCTTCAGTTCATCATAATCGTACATGACCGTACGGAGGTCTGCCCCGGCATAGTATGCCGCGAAATTGCCGGCCGGCACAATGCAGGGGACCCGGTCGGGCTTTTCCCCCTGAAAGGCTCTGGTGAATCTGGTCACCCGTTCTTTATAGAGCTTTTCGGCTTCCGGGCTGGAGAATTTTACGCCCGGCTCAGAAAGCCACCGCTTGAAGCGCTCTTCCCGCTTTTCATCCGAGGTTAATTCCACCCATTTCTTTTCGGTATTCACTTCGCATCAATCCATCCCTTCGCCAGAGCTACCGCCGCCATGGCGTCCTTACCATAGGCGTCCGCTTTGGCATATTTCCTGACTTCGTCGTCCATCTGACCGCCGCCAATCATGATTTTTATTTTGTCTCTCAGTCCGGCAGTCTCTACAGCCTCCACCGTTTCCTTCATGGCATCAAAGGCGGGCGTCAGAAATCCGCTCAATCCCAGGATGGGGGCTCCGGTCTCCTTCATCTTGTTTACGAATGCTTCGACAGGAACGTCGACGCCCAGATTGTACACTTCAAAACCGTTCACATCCAGCATGAAGTCAACGATATTCAAGCCGATATCGTGAATATCCCCGGCCACCGTGCCGATGACTATCTTGCCCAGACGCTCGGTTTCAACCGCCTTGGTCAGGTACGGTTTAACCAGTTCGCTTATCTGCTTGAGAAGCTCACCGGAAAAGACAAGCTCCGGCAGAAAATATTCACCGTCGGCGAAGCGCTTGCCAACGATTGCCATAGCTTCCCGGCTATCCCCCAGAATTTTCATGGGGTCCTCTTTGGCTTCAAGCCTTTGCTTAACCAGTTCCAGTACTTCGCCTTCCTTTAAATCGGCTATCAGATTGACTAAATCTCCAGACATATCTTTCTCCTCCTTAATTAATGGTATGCTTGAGATAGGCTTGGTCTGCCCGTTTTATCGGTTTATATCGGTAGAGTTACCTGCCCAACGCAGTATATCAAAGCCATAGTGTCAAGTCAAATATAGATGCAAACACATCATTATAGTTTTTGTGAAAATGCCCGGCGATGTCCTGAAGAAAGTATATATGCTACACTCAGAACAGGCGGTATGGTTGCCGGTCTCTAGAAAATCAACCTCCCGTTCTTTACAACCGTAGTTTTTTGAGTTAAAATAAATACGCTTTTGCGGGTGTAACTCAGTGGTAGAGTGCTTGCTTCCCAAGTAAGACGTCACGGGTTCGAACCCCGTCACCCGCTCCATACAGGAGAGCGACAACCAGCCCGGGGGTAAAGGGGACAAAGCTATATCAACATTTACCAGTCAGCTTTAGTTGTCCGAACATGTTGCTTATGGAATGATGGTATGCTAAAATAATTGTGAGCATATGTTCATAATATATCAGAAGGTTATATATGCCCAGACCCCCGAATGCCGTCCAGTTGAACTCCCCCCAGATGCGACTTTCTTTAAGCCGTCCGGCACGCCACCAGGAGTACTTGAGGAGGTGAGGCAATATTGGCATTAAAACTCGTTCTTGAGGAGGCCAAGGAGAAGCTACAGATATTAATCAGCAGGCATCAACTGGGTGACGAACCCGTGGAGGTTACTGTCGGTACACTATCGGTAAAGCAGGCGATAGGGAGTCCCCACCGGTCGGACTTCGCTTTGCTGGAAGGCAGAGAGGTAATGATTGAGGCACAGTTCAGAGGAAGCGCCGGACAGGCCTTTACGGACAGGCCGCAGGCCTTCACTGGTTTGCTGAAAGACGTACTCAACCTGGCCCTCGGTACCAACGACAAAAGGGCAATTTTCGTGGCTACGCTCAACGCCGTCATGGCGCACCTGAACATGGTCACCGGCGTTCTCCATTGCCGTGATGAAGAGCCGGAGACATGTGCCGCAGAAATCGCCTGTTATATACAAAACAACTACGGGGCGGTTAATGTTGGCCTGGTGGGATATCAGCCGGCGATACTGGAACACCTGGCCGGTACTTTCGGGAAAGACAGGGTGAGATGCACCGACCTGAATCCCAAGAACGTCGGCTCTCACCGCTTCAGCGTTGAAATCTGGGATGGTATAAGCAGGAAATCGGAACTCATCAGGTGGTGCGACGTACTGCTGGTGACCAGCAGCACGCTTACCAACAGCACATTCGATGATTTTCGAACCGAGGCGGCCTCAGAGGGCAAGCGGCTAATCATTTTCGGTGTCACCGGTGCCGGGGTATCGGCACTGCTTAATCTCGAGAGGGTTTGTTTCTCGTCGCATTAGCCACCTTGCCTGATGATTATGAGGTATAATAAGGAGTATGAAATTTGACAGCTATGAGTGTGCCGGGCGCTGTATACGCGCCATGCCAAGCTGAACAGGAGTAAAAGTATGGAATCATTTGAACTTGAGCCAAGGTATTCAACCAAGGAAATCCCGGGCAAGTGCTTAAAATGCCTCGCCGAGCAGGAACTCAACAGTTGCCTGATGCTGCTGCTCCGGGAAGAGGGCGTTGACGAGGAAGTGCAACAGAGATTCGAGACTCTGCTGTCTTTTTTGAAATCCCCTGATTCAAAGCGGATACGTGATGAATCGGAACGGTATCTTGCCGAGGGGAGAAAGGTATCTTTGGTAATAAACACAGAAAAAGGAAAACCCGAGTACGAACTAAAAATCGACTAGATAAATCCGGAGGTACTTAATGAGATACGCAGTACCGGTAAATGGCGGCATGATGTCCCCACATTTCGGGCATTGCGAGCAATTTGCCCTATTTGACGTTGACGAACAGAAGAAAGAGATTACCAATAAAGAATTCGTCGATTCGCCGGAGCATCAGCCCGGGCTTCTGCCCGCCTGGTTGGCGGAAAGGGGCGTTTCGGTGATTATCTCCGTGGGCATGGGACCCCGGGCGCAGGATATATTTCAGGAGAATGGCATTGAGGTGGTACTCGGCTCGCTTGAAAGCGACCCGGAGAAGTCCGTGCTGAGTCACCTGGAAGGCAGACTGGCTACCGGGGACAACATCTGCGACCACTGAGAGAGGATGTCAGTGGAAAACGTGAATCGTGCAGCCAGACTAATGAGATGGGTCGCCCGGATAATCGCCACTCTTATCACCATCTTCGGGGCGATGATGCTGATTGGCGAATTTGTCAGCGAACTCCTTTCCGAGGGCTCTATGACAACATCCACAGAAGGCGTTCTGCTAGGAATAATCGGCCTAATAGCCCTCGCCGGCTGTATCCTGTCATGGCTGCGTGATTTCCCTGCCGGCATACTACTGGTGGTAACTTCAGCAGCACTGGGAGCGCATATCGGCTTTTTCGCCGGGCGAAATCACTTCCTTGTCTGGACAATGCTCGGCCTGCCGTATCTCGTTGCCGGCGTGCTCATACTGTCTGCCTGGCGGCTGTCAAGGAATAATCGATAGCTGTTTTTCTATCTCCAGAATTTTCAGTAGGGGTAACAAAGCCATGATGTTTGCCAGCAAAAGAGATGCCTTATGGGTGACTATTCTCACCATCCTGTGTATCGTATGCTTACCGGCCAATCCCCTGGTATTCACGGGTGTACTGGAAGTCGAATCATACACGGCATTGTTTATCATCGGCTGCGTGTCCTGGGTCTTCGGCATGGTGCTGGTCATGGCACCGATTATCATGTTCCCGCGCCGCGGCGGAGTTGCCAGGGGAAAATCACTCGTCCATACGACTAAACTGGTGGATACCGGTATCTATGCCGTCGTCAGACACCCCCAGTACACAGGCGGGATATACATAATATTCGTTACCACATTGCTATGGTTTCCGCACTGGCTGTTTGCCGTGCTGGGTATTCTGGGTGCAACGGTTACATACCTGAGTTGCAAAGAGGAAGACAAGAAACTTGTCCAGCAGTTTGGTGACGACTATAAAGACTATATGCAGAGGGTGCCCATGATGAATATCTTCCTGGGGATATTTAGATTAATGCGGCGTAAAAGCGGATGAAGCATTTAGGAGGCTATTAATCAGTGACCAAAGAAACGCCGTTCCAGAGAAAAAAAGAGCTTGTAAGAAAACGGCTTTTGAAATACACGCGAAAGGCGTTTCATACGCTACCGAAACTGGACAGGCCGCGAATTTTAGACGCAGGTTGCGGCACAGGTGTCCCGACCATGGAACTGGCGAAATTAAGTAACGGCGAAATAACAGCCCTGGATATTGACCAGACTCTTCTGGACATACTTAAGAGAAAGATAAAGCGGGCAGGCTTATCAGATAGAGTTAAGGCAATAAACTGCTCCATCTCCGATATGGCCTTCCCGGAGGAGAGCTTCGATATAATCTGGGCTGAAGGCTCAATACTCGCCATTGGTTTTGAACGAGGCCTCCATGAATGGAAGCGCTTCCTCAAGCAAAATGGCTACCTCATGGTGCATGACGAAGAAGGCAATATCGCCGAGAAAATAGAGCAGATATCCAATTACGGCTACGAGCTAATCGACCATTTCGTTCTTAATAAAGATACCTGGTGGAAGGAGTATTTCGCTCCACTGGAAAGGCTGATAGGCGAGGCCCGCACTAAATACGCGCATGACCAGAATATTCTTAAAGAACTACAGAGTTCACAGCAGGAGATAGATGTGTTTTATAAGAACCCGGAACTCTGCACCTCGGTCTGCTTTATCATGAGAAAGACTTAATGAGTTGCAGGATAGCAGATACAAACACTAATCTACCGCTTTTTCATATTCGTGCCTCCAGAATCATTCACTTACTTCTGTAAAAATTCTTTGAAAACCCCTTGACAAATACGTCTATAATATGTATAATATATCACGATATATCGTGATATTACATGATATATCATGAGAATGCATCAATTAAGGAGTTCATTATGTTTAAAGATAGATTTCTCCGGCACGAGCGCTTTTTCCGTGAGCCAGGGAGAGAAAGTCGTTTTCAGAAAGGCGACCTCAAGTACGTTGTTCTGGACCTTTTAAAGGAAAAACCGCGTTACGGATACGAGATAATCCGCGCCCTTGAGGAGCAGTCCCACGGTTTATACACACCCAGTCCGGGTGTCGTCTACCCCACGCTACAGATGCTTGAAGAAATGGGCTATGCCAGCTCCCAGGAGCTGGACGGCAAGAAAATTTACACCATAACGGAACAAGGACTTCAATTCCTGGATGAACGAAAGGACTCAGCCGATGAAGTCAGAAGCCAGATGAAGAACCGGTGGAGCTTTAAGAACATCGGAAGAATGGCCATGGTAATGAAAGAGTATCATGCTCTAGAGCATGTCCTAGGCCGCAGGCTCTTTGGCACGGACCCGGAAAAATTGAAGCGGATTCAGGAGGTTCTTTCGCAGGCCCACGATGATATCGAGTCCATACTGGAGGAGTAGTCATCCTGAGGAGGCAGTATAACCGTGTCACCGAAAAACGACATTGATATAAGTTTTGATGAGGAAACCCGTGCTTACTATATCATCTGGCAACCCCTTATTGCAGGCATGGGGAACACGATACACGAAGTTCTGGAAGACCTCAGACAGGCGGCGCACCTCGGTGTAGACACGTTAATTAACTCAAAGCTGAGAGACAGTCACAAAGGAAAGGGGGACTGATATGGGTTACTTCGCTATACTGGCAGCAATACCCGGATTCTTTTTAAGCTCATTCTTTTTTATGCTTCTGTGGGGGGCGATATCACCCGAATTCGGGATAGCCACTATCACCTACGTCAAGTCCATGCTGATTACGATTACTCTCTGGATAGCCGTAGCGCCTTTGGCCGCGGCGGCCGGCAGGAAAAGAAGAAGCTAGATAAGTGTAAATATAACAACACTGTGATAAACTGGTTTGACAATATACCATACCGTGGTATAATGAGGAGTGCAAAAAAGCAATTATTTTCCCGTTGTACGGAAAATAACCTCAGACAACACCGAGAAACCAACCGTCATCAGGTCTATCTTTCGTGCCGTAGATATTCTTATTTGCCTAAGTAACGGTTACGATAACATAAGCGATATTGCAGAACGCAGCAAACTCAGCAACTCTACGACGCATAGACTCCTGAAGACACTTGAAGAACTGTATCTGGCAACGTATGACCCCATGAAACACCGTTACTACATGGGGCCTTTGATTAACCAGCTTTCATCAAATCCGCAAACGACTCACACTAACCTGATTACGTGTGCTGCCGAGGAAATGAAACGTTTATGGGATATGACAGGGGAGACCGTCGCCCTGAATTTGATGATAGGCATCTTATACGTGCGGCTGTACGACATAATGAGCCGGCACAAGCTCAAAGTCATTGAGGGGGATGACCCGGTGGGTCCGGTGTATGTAGGGGCGACAGCCAAAGTACTGCTTTCCCAGTTGGGTGATGAAGAACTGAAAATTGCGGTAAAAAATATCACCATGAGGCGCATAACGGAGCATTCAATTACCGATAAAACCGTGCTAACCGCCCAGTCTCAACAAATCAGGCAGCAAGGATATGCTATCAGCTATAGTGAAAGGATTCCAGGGGCTTTATGCGTATCTGTACCCATTAAGAATTATACGTGGCCGGCCGCTTTGAGCATCATAGGACCTGAAAGCCGGGTAAAATCGAGTGTGGACGAGCTTGTAAAAGAGTTGATGATAAGCGCCAGCCGCATTTCCAAGAATCTATCGGATTTTTTCCAGACAAAGGGGGTGATAAAATACAGTCATATGATAAGAGAAAAACAGCCTATTCAGAATCAATAATGGAGGTATAAGGTTATAATGAAAAAAGTACTCATGATATTTATCGCCATGGTTATTATGGTTATGTCAATTGGTAGCCTGGTAGCCTGCGGCGAGCCCGAACCGGAACCAACTCCGGTACCGACTCCTGAACCGACTCCTGAGCCTGAACCATCACCAGCGCCCGAACCGGTGGTTTTAAAGATGGCCAGCGCCGCCACGATGGAATACATTGACGTTGAGCAAGCTTTCGTCGACGCCTTTAACGCGCGTTGCGGCCCTGATTATACCATCGAGTATTACGGCGCCGGAGAGATGCTCGCATTTATGGAGCTTGTTGATGGCGTGAGGACCGGAGCCGCCGATATGGGCGCTATTACCCCTAACTTCCACTCCTTTGACGAGCCGAAGCTAGGTATCGTGGAAATGCCCTTTTTGTTTAATAACCTAGACGCCCACATCGCTTCCGTACCGGGTTTATACCCGCTGTACGGCGAGATACTGGAAAATCAGTTCAACCAGAAGCTGCTCTGTCTCCACAACTATACCGGGATGGCGCTCATCTCCACCAAACCGGTTAAGACCCTGGAAGACTGGGATGGTCTGATGGTCCAGGCCATCTCACCCACAATTGCGAGTATGGTGGAGGCTTTGGGCGGTGCCCCTGTAACCGGGGTGCCATATACCGATTCCTACTCGCTGATGGAGAAGGGAACGGTAGAATCGGTGATAACAGCACCGGCAGCCATACGCATATTCATGCTGACTGATGTCGGTTCTTACATGACATCGGCCTATATGGTACCGGCTGTACATGGATTCTCCATCAACCTGGATGCCTGGAACAAGCTGCCCAAGGACGTCCAGGACATAATGCTCGAGGAAGCGCAGAAGCAATCGGACGTCATCGATGAGTGGCTGAGGGGCGAATGGGTTAGTGATTTCGATAAGATAGCCGCTGCCGGGGTAGAGATATATGAAGTGCCCGGGGCAGAGATAGACAGGTGGAAAGAGGCATGCCAGGGAATCATCGACGAACAAATGGCTATTTACGGTGACTTTGGCGTGCAGGTAATGGAAATTGTTGACGCGGCAAATGCCAAGTATCCTCGTTAAATGAGGAGAGAGACTACGATACGCCCGCGGCTCTGGAGCCGCGGGCGGTCACCCTACAGGTAAAAGGCGCTAATTCCAACCGGGAGTAATAAATTTGTTCACAAGAGTGATGCAGAAAGTGGATCACTGGCTGGGTCGTGTCAGCAAGATTCTGCTGTTAGTGAGCGGGGTTATGATACTGCTTATGGCATGGGCCGAAACATACGGTGTGTTCAAGCGATACGTATTCCATTCTCCCGACCCCCTTGCCTACGAGCTCAGTACCATGTTCCTTCTGTTCTGTGGTGTTTTAGCTGTAGCCGGGGTAGAGAAGCTGGACCAGAACGTCAGGAACGATATCGTTGCCTCCCGTTTCCCCTCCAGAATGAAGCATATCGTCCTCAGCACTATCTTCCCGTTTCTGGCGCTTATTTTCTGTGGCGTACTCACCTGGAAGAGCCTGGATAATGCGCTCTACGCGTTACAAATTGGTCAGGTTACTCAATCGCCGTGGGCACTGCCGTTGGCCCCGATTAAACTCGTTATACCCTTTGGTTACACCCTGCTTTGCCTCATTCTCATAGGGAAATTCTGTCGAGGCATAGCTCTAATGAGTGGCGGTAAAAACCAGGACCAGCCAGAACAGTCGTAATGCTGTCTGGTACTTAATAAATTGAGGTAGTTATGGATTTTACTACAGCGGCGATAGTATGCGTAGCGGGCATGCTATTTTTGATGCTGATGGGCATGCCGGTCATCTATGCCCTGGGATTTACTGCCCTGGTTGTTGCTTACTTTACATACGGCGCTCTCAGCCTGGAAAAGCTAGGCTGGACCACGTTCAACACCCTCTTTAATATAAACTGGACGCCACTGCCGCTGTTCGTTCTTATCGCCTGTCTTATCGCCGAAACCAAAATCGGTGAAGACATCTACGAGGCCGCCCGGAACTGGTTATCACGTATTCCCGGCGGTCTTATCGTTACAAGCATCTGGGGCGAAGCCGCCATGGCGGCCGCCATAGGTACCAGCACCGCTACTATCCTGGCGGTGGGTAAGGTAGCTGAACCGGAATTTAAAAGATACGGTTACGATAAGGGGCTGGCTATGGGCGGGCTATGCTGCGGCGGTGTCCTCGGCCCCTTAATCCCACCCAGTGCCGGCATGATTATCTACGGCGTCCTCTCAGAGACATCTATAGGTCATCTCTTCATGGCCGGCATGGTGCCGGGCGTTCTCCTGGCATTAATGCTGGCGGCGGTAGCTGTTATAATCTGCTGGCGAAATCCGGCGCTCGGACCCCCCGTGGGCGGCGTCAGCTGGAAAAGGCGGTTCTCCTCACTGAAGAGAGTCTGGCCCATAGTGGTGGTGATGCTCTCTATTCTGGGCTCGATTTACCTGGGCATAGCCTCTCCTACCGAAGCCGCCGGCGTCGGCTGTGTTGTGGTACTGATTATAGGCGTTACCGTTTTCCATCTTCGCTGGGAGGGATTGAAGCGGGCTCTGTTAGAAACGGCGACAATAAACGGTATGATTCTGTTTATGATGGTCGGAGCCTGGCTGTTCTCTTACGTAATCGGCACTTCCGGTGCGGTGAAGGCTTTAACCGGTTTCGTGACGACATCCGACTTGTCTCCCTGGCTGGTGATTATCGCCATCAATATCCTGCTCCTGATTCTGGGCTGCTTTATCGACGCCATTACCATCATGCTGCTGACGGTTCCCATCTTCGTCCCGTTAATATCCGCCCTCGGCTTTAACCCGATATGGTTCGGCGTTCTCTACGTGGTGAATATGCAGATAGGACTGATTACACCGCCGATGGGTCTGGAACTATTTATGATGAGAACCGCCTTTGATATCCCGGTGGATAAGCTTCTGCGCGGGGTAACGCCGTTTCTGATAGCCCTGTTTATCTTCCTGGCTATCTTAATAGCTTTTCCCCAGATAAGTCTCTGGTTACCCGGCATGATGAGGGCTGGATAAACTGCCCGCGAACCGGCTGGATACGTGCTTTATAAGCTAAGAACAGGATACTATAGAAAGGGCCAGGGGCCGCATCAACTACGATGACGAAGGAAAGAGGTTAACATGAGCTCGATTCAGGAACAGTTTTCAATATTCAAGAAATTCAATTTCGAAAGGAAGCCCGTAGGTATCAAGTTCCTGCTCAATAAACCAGATGGCATTGAGAAGCTGGACAAGAGTCTAACTTTCTGCCAGATGTTTAAAGAGGCACAGGACAGAAGCCCTTTTTACGCCGCAAAAGACAACTTCGCATGCATGGGGCCAATACTGCTGGGTATGAGAGAGCCCGAGCCTATTGCCCTAAGCGGGCAGATAGGCGCCAGTGACGGAATTTATAAGGAAGCACGTGCCAACCGAAGAATCTACCAGCACATTCCCAAACTGGAAAGGGATACCGTCAGATATGTCGCTTTCTCCCCTGTAGAAAAATCGCCTTTTGACCCGGATGTAGTGATTTTCACCGCCAACCCCGGTCAGGCAGAAATTCTTTTACGAGCCCTGTGCTATTCGACGGGTAAAATCCTGACCACCAAGACTACGCCGGCGGTAATGTGCGCCTGGCTGTTCGTTTATCCATTCGTCAGCGGCGAATCAAATTTCTCCATCACCGGTCTCGGTTTCGGCATGAAGGCAAGAAAGGTGCTGCCAGAAGGTCTGATACTCATATCCATCCCGTACGACCTGCTCCCGATGATGATAGAAAATCTGAAAGACATGGACTGGGTTCTTCCTGCATACTCCGTAGGAGAAAACGAAATAGGCGAGTATTTTAAGAACGCCGCCGGAGAGATATGGAAGGAATATGAAAATGGCTAAGGCAGGCACATAAGTCTGGAAATAGAAAGAAGCATGAAAAAGGAGGTTACTATGATACCGCTACGAACAGACTTATCCATATTTCGTAAGTTCAACTTCGAGTATGCACCTGTAGGCATAAAGTACCTGATAAGCAAGCCGGAAGGAATGGAGCAACTGGACAAGACCATGGCTTTATGCGAAATGGTCAGTGAAGTTCAGCAAAGGGGAACTCCTTTTTACATCACCAAAGAGAACGAGAACTGCGGCGGGAGAATGACACTGGGAATGGAGGACCCCTCACCGATAGCGGAAAGCGGGCAGGTGGGCATGAAATACGGTATCTTTCAGGAGCCGCGTGCCAATGGCAAAATGAATAAACAGGCGCCAAGAAATTCAACGGGTACGGTAAACTACGCCGTTTTCGCAACGCTGGATAAACTAACGTTCGAACCAGACCTCATGATTTTCATCGCCACTTTCTCACAGGCGGAAATCATGCTGAGGGCAGCGAGCTATTCTACGGGTGAAATATGGTCAAGCAAGGTATCCATGGTAGGTGCATGCGCCTGGCTCTTTACCTATCCATACCAGAGCGGCAACATAAATTACATACCAACAGGCATGACCTTCGGTATGAAAGCAAGAAAGATTTACCCGGAGGGACTGATTTCGCTATCTATCCCGTACAACTGGATACCGATTATCGCGGAAAATCTGAACCAGATGGAATGGGTGCTCCCCTCTTACACGGATACCCGCGAAGAGTTCCTCGCCCGGAGCGAGAAAGCGATGATGGAGCTGGCCCAGGAGTTTATGAATCCCTGAGTAAAATAACCAATTGCCCAATCCTATTAACAACTACTTCTCAACTACCTTACCATATTGAATATAATTTTCAGGAGGTAAATATGAAACCGCTGATAACCGACATGTCTATTTACAAGAAATTCAATTTTAAGTATCCACCTGTGGGTGTCAAGTTCCTGCCCAGTCGACCGGAAGGAATGGAGCAGCTGGATAAAAGCATGGCCCTATGCGAAATGGTCAATGAAGCCCAGCAAAGGGGAACCGCATTTTACATTGACAAAGACAATGAGGACTGCGCCGGGGCAATGATACTGGGAATGGTGGCACCTATGCTACACGCAGGGGGCGGGGAACTGGGAGTCAAATGGGGCATCTATCAAGAGGCACGCGTTAACGAAAGGCTGGTGGCGGATTCGCCAAAAATGCCGCCGGGCAATATAAATTACGTCGTTTTTTCCCCATTGGAACAGATAACCTTCGAACCCGACCTCCTGTTTCTCGTGACGACTGTAAGCCAGGCGGAAATCGTGCTGAGGGCTCTGAGCTACTCGACCGGTGAAATATGGTCCAGCAAGGCTATTTCGGGCGGCGCCTGCGCCTACCTTTTCGCTTATCCGTACCTGAGCGGCAAGGTCAATTACGTAATCACCGGGCTGACCCTTGGCCTGAAGGGAAGGAGAGTATATCCTGAAGGACTGTTTCTATTCTCCATACCGTATGACTGGATACCCGTAATGACCCGAAACCTGGAGAAGATGGAATGGGTGCTTCCCGCATACACAGATGACACCAGGGAGAAGTTTCTGGCACGACGTACAAGGATATTCGAAGAGTTAGCCAGGGAGTTCGGGAACCAATAAACAGGTCAGGTAAAAAAGGCTAGATGCGGTTCAGCTATTTAATGTCTGCGTGATAGCTCTGCAAAGACTTCACGCCCGGCTGATACTGGCGATGTTCCGTAATGCCTTTCACCGCGGCCATAGCTGCGGCTAACGTGGTTATGTAGGGTACTTTATACTTTATAGCCGTTTTACGTATATAGGAATCGTCATACTGGCTTAACTTACCGGTTGGCGTATTAATGACCAACTGAATCTCACCATTCATGATAGCGTCAACAATGTTGGGCCGCCCTTCATGCATTTTCAGTATTAACTCGGTATCTATATTTCTACCGGTGAGGAACTCATGAGTGCCCTGTGTCGCCAGTATCTTAAATCCCAGACTGGCAAACTGAAGGGCAACATCGTATACGGCAGGCCTGTCCTGCGGTGATACCGTTATCAAAACCGTTCCTTCGGTCGGCAGGAACTGCCGCGCCGCCTGCTGCGCTTTGAAATAGGCCAGGCCGAAAGCATTGGCAATGCCGAGCACCTCACCCGTGGAACGCATCTCCGGACCCAGCAGCGGATCGACTTCGGGGAGCATATTGAACGGGAAGACCGCCTCTTTAACCCCGAAGTGAGGTATTACCAGCGGCTTCAGATTAAGGTCGCTCAGCCGCCTGCCCAGCATCATTTGTGTGGCAATACGCGCCATAGAGACATTACATACTTTTGATACTATCGGGACGGTGCGGGAGGCGCGGGGATTAGCTTCCAGCACATAGACAATATCACCGGCAATAGCATACTGGATGTTCATCAGTCCCACGACATTAAGCTCCCGGGCAATCTTCTTCGTGTAGGCATTAATCGTATCGATATGTTTCTGTGCCAGGCTTACGGGAGGAATCACGCAGGCAGAATCGCCCGAATGTATCCCCGCCAGTTCAATGTGCTCCATGACGGCGGGGACAAAGGCATCAGACCCGTCGGCGATGGCGTCGGCTTCAGCTTCAATGGCATTTTCCAGGAACTTGTCAATCAGGATGGGCCTGTCGGGAGTAACACCTACCGCCGCCGCCACATATTCCCTGAGCATATCTTCGTCATAAACCACCTCCATGCCGCGTCCGCCGAGCACATAAGAAGGCCGCACCATTAAGGGATAGCCTATTTCCGCAGCGACTTCAAGGGCTTCATCCAGGTTGCTGGCCATCCCTGACGGCGGCATAGGGATGCCCATTTCTTCCATCCTTTTCCGGAACCTGTCCCTGTCTTCAGCCAGGTCAATGGATTCAGGTGAAGTGCCCAGAATCCTGACGCCGGCCTCGGCCAGTTCATTGGCAATGTTCAGGGGCGTCTGGCCACCGAACTGAACAATAACGCCCTCCGGCTTCTCCTTCTGGTAAATACTCAATACGTCTTCCACCGTCAGCGGCTCGAAATACAGCTTATCCGAGGTATCGTAATCGGTGGAAACGGTCTCAGGATTACAGTTCACCATTATCGTCTCGTAGCCCTCGTCACGCAGGGTAAAGGCGGCGTGTACGCAGCAGTAATCAAACTCGATACCCTGACCGATGCGATTGGGGCCTCCCCCGAGAACCATAACCTTTTTACGGTCGCTGGTGGTTGTTTTATCCGGGCCGTTATAGGTCGAGTAATAATAGGCGGCATTCTCAACTCCGCTCACGGGCACGGCATCCCATGCCTCTTCAATGCCGAGGGAAAGCCGTTTCCGCCGTATTTCTTCCTCCTTTATACCGAGCAGCCGTGACAGGTAACGGTCGGCGAAGCCGTCTTTTTTAGCCTGAATGAGCAGTTCATCGGGCAACTGTTTACCCCGATACTTCAGAATTTTCTCCTCAAGCTCCACAAGCTCTTTCATCTGCTGGATGAACCACGGCTTGATGTAGGTCTTTTCATAAAGCTCATCAACACCGGCGCCCTTACGCAGGGCTTCGTACATGATAAACTGGCGTTCGCTGCCGGTCTCATTCAGCAAGACCATGAGCTCATCCAGAGATTTATTATTGAAGTCTTTAGCGAAACCCAGGCCGGACCTTCCGATTTCCAGCGAACGAATGGCTTTCTGAAAAGCCTCTTTGTAGTTCTTGCCGATACTCATGACCTCGCCGACGGCGCGCATCTGCGTCCCCAGCTTATCCTCGGCATCCTTGAACTTTTCAAAAGCCCAGCGGGCAAACTTAACGACAACATAGTCACCCCAGGGCGTGTATTTCTCAAGGGTGCCCTCGCGCCAGTAAGGTATTTCATCAAGCGTAAGGCCGCCAGCCAGCTTGGATGATACCAAGGCAATGGGAAAGCCGGTGGCTTTTGACGCCAGCGCTGACGAGCGTGATGTCCTGGGGTTGATTTCAATAACCACGACACGCCTGGTCTTGGGGTCGTGGGCAAACTGTATGTTGGTGCCGCCAATTACTTTTATCGCTTCAACTATTTTATATGAGTAATCCTGCAGACGATTCTGAAGTTCCTCACTGATAGTAAGCATGGGAGCCGTGCAGTATGAGTCACCGGTGTGCACTCCCATAGCATCGACGTTTTCAATAAAGCATACCGTTATCATCTGGTTTTTAGCATCGCGCACCACTTCAAGCTCAAGCTCTTCCCAGCCCAGCACCGATTCCTCAATAAGCACCTGGCCTATCAGACTGGCCGCAATGCCGCGGCTGCCTACGGTGCGTAATTCCTCAATGTTATAAACAAGACCACCACCGGTCCCACCCATGCAGTAGGCCGGGCGCACAACGACAGGATAGCCAAGTTCTGAGGCGACTCTCTCGGCATCTTCAATGTTGTAAACAGCCTCGCTACGCGGCATATCTATACCCAGCCGGTTCATGGTCTCTTTAAAGGCGATTCTATCCTCACCCCGAATAATGGCATCGACTTCAACGCCGATAACTTTAACGTTATACTTCTCCAGCACGCCGGCCTGCGCCAGCTCGGCACTGAGGTTCAGTCCGGTCTGCCCGCCGAGATTGGGCAGCAAAGCATCCGGCCTCTCTTTTTCAATGATTTTCGTCATAGTCTCAAGATTAAGCGGCTCAATGTAGGTAACATCGGCCATGCCGGGGTCGGTCATAATAGTAGCCGGATTGGAATTTACCAGAACTATTTCATAGCCGAGTCCCCGCAGCGCTTTGCATGCCTGGGTTCCCGAATAATCAAATTCACATGCCTGACCGATAACAATTGGGCCAGAGCCGATAATCATCACCTTCCTGATATCGTTCCGCTTGGGCATACAGGTCTCTCCTTTATTAAATAATGATACAGCGGTCTGGCTGATTATAACATATTTTCGGGCAGGAAAAACGGAGTGACCGTGTATGGACACACGCCCTTTTTATCCATATTTCCCCCATCACTGAAGAATTTTAATCACTGGATAAAAACAGGTGTTGTCATAAGTTATCATAATAAGCGATAATAAGGTCAACAGTGGATATTAACCTGAGTTTTCTGGGCGCTGCCCGCAACGTAACCGGCTCCCGGTATCTGGTAGAGGCGAATAACGCCAATATCCTGATTGACTGCGGACTTTACCAGGAAAGGGAGTTCCAACACAGGAACTGGGACCCTTTCCAGGTCCCACCACAAGAACTGGATGCCGTCCTGTTAACCCACGCACATCTTGACCATTGCGGGCTGCTCCCCAAGCTGGTAAAAGAGGGGTTCAAGGGGAGGGTTTACTGCACTCCAGCCACAGCCGATATTACAAAAATCATACTGCTTGACGCCGCCAAACTACAGGAAGAGGATGCTGCGTACAAGAAGAAGAGGCACATAAGAGAGGGGAGAAAAGGGCCTTACCCCGAAATCCCTCTTTATACTATTGCGGACGCCGAGGCTTCCCTGCCACTGTTTTACACCGTGGGATACGAGGAGCCTGTACTTATCGGCAAAGGCATAGAAGCCACTTTCCATGATGCCGGTCATATCCTCGGCTCATCCATGATAAAGGTGCGGATAAGCCAGGGAGAAGAAAAAAGGAGCATCATCTTCTCCGGCGATGTCGGCAGGTGGGACCGACCGATACTGGAAGACCCGAGCGTGTTCAGGAAAACGGACTACGTCGTCGTTGAATCTACATATGGCGACAGGCAGCACGAAGGCTCCAAAGATATTGGCGACAGCCTTGCGGAAACAATAAATACAACATACGAAGCCGGAGGGAATATCGTTGTTCCCAGCTTCGCTCTACAGCGGGCGCAGGAAATCCTGTACTATCTGAACAAGCTGCTGATGGAAGACCGCATACCGGACCTAAAGGTCTATCTTGACAGTCCGATGGCGATAAAAGTCACCGAGGTATTCAAACGCTACGATGAACTGTTCGACCGTGATATGAAAGACTTATTACGTCAACACCAGTCGCCTTTCGATTTTCCCGGCCTGACGATGGTGGAGACGGTGGAGGAATCCAAAGCCCTGAATACCCTTACCGAACCGGCCATGATTATAGCCGGCTCGGGGATGTGTACCGGCGGCAGGATAAAGCACCACCTGGTCAATAATATTTCACGGCCGAACAGCACCATCCTTTTTGTCGGCTACCAGGCAGAGGGCACGCTGGGTCGATACATACTTAACGGTGCCAAGAGCGTGAGAATCCACGGGCAGCCGCGCTCCGTCCAAGCCAGAGTAGCCCAGATACACGGCTTCTCGGCACATGCCGATAGAGACGAGCTTTTAAAATGGCTCTCCAAACTTTCGGTTAATCCCAGGCATGTTTTCATTACTCACGGAGAGGTAAAGGCGGCCGAACGATTTCAGGAATTCCTGAGAGAAAAAACCGGCTTCGAAACTACCGTGCCAGGGTATAAAACCAGGGTTCGTCTGGAATAACGAAATCTAAAACCGTTATATACTATGCTGGAGGAACGATGAAGAACGAATATGAGATTAATCAACTTGCCAAAGAGGAATCGTGGCGGCTGTTCCGCATTATCGGGGAACTGGTAGAAGGTTTTGATAGTCTGGCAGATATCGAGCCAGCAGTAACGGTATACGGGTCAGCCCGGCTTAAACCCGACAATAAGCTGTATGCACAGGTCGAAGAGACCGCCTTCAGGCTGGGTCAGGCCGGTTTCTCTATCATGACCGGCGGCGGACCCGGCGTGATGGAAGCGGCCAACAAGGGCGCACACAAAGCTGGAGTTAAATCAGTCGGGCTGAATATCAGGATGCCCGAGGAGCAGGTATGTAATGACTACGCCAACAGGTCAATAACGTTTCATCACTTTTTTATACGCAAGGTAATGCTGGTAAAGTACGCTACCGCCTTCATAATAATGCCCGGCGGGCTGGGCACTCTTGATGAATTAACCGAAGTATTGACGTTGATACAAACAGAAAAGATAAAACCCTTCCCGGTTATATTATTCTCAGGCCAGTACTGGCAGGGTTTACTCGACTGGTTAAGGGGTACAGTGATAGCACACGGCGCTATCTCCGAGGATGACTTTGAACTACTGCGTGTCTTCGACTCCCCCGAAGAGGTCTGCAACGCTGTTGATAACTGGTATAAAAAACATGAAGTTACCGGCAAGAGGGCGCTGCAGAGGTAATATATCGTCGAGATTTCCCGGCCAGCGATACATTTCTATAACGGCTCAGTAATATTCTATCTCGGTATCCTTCAAAAACTGGAGAATATTGATTACCCTGCCAACATCATCCCAGCCCCGGCTCCCTTTGGTATTACGGGCATTTTCAAGCACGTCGATTAACCAGCCGGGCCGGTTGGACATAAATTTCTTAAAGTCCTCGTGTATTACCGGCCATAATTCAAGCAAAGTACGCTGTTGTTCATTCTTCATAACTAACCTCCAGAGGGAACCCAGGCAATTTTTCAAATATATTATTCAAGTAAATTCATAACGGCCTAAGCTGTTATCCGTATTCAATACCGAACAGTTGATGGAAAATAGCTCTTCCCTCGGCCTGTAATGACTCAGCTTCTATATACAAATTCCTGATGATATCTGCCTTTTCCTCAACTAAGCCAACCCTTTTTCTCCTGGACGAACTCTTTATGAAAGATACTATAAGCTCTTTTATTTGTGTGTCCAAATCCAGTTGCTGGTTGATATTTTCAAGAAATTCGCTTAACAGCAGTCCTTCGCTCTTCTCTTCAGGCTCTTTCTGTGTTTTATTTTTCACTTTTCTCACCCCCCATTCGTCAGTTACGTTACCCCCGGTTCATACCGCTTTTCCAGGTCTCGGCCCTGTGCATAAGCTCACCGGCGGCGTTAAGCGAGTCCGCCGCGTAACTGGTCCCGCCAACCATCACGGCCAGCTCATTCAGACGCGACTCTCCCTGCAGGGCTTCAATGGTGCTGACCGTACGGCTGCCCGCGCTCTGTTTGCTAACGTTATAGTGAGCATCAGCGAAGGCCGCAATCTGCGGCAGGTGAGTAACGCAGATTACCTGGTGGTTCCTGGAAAGGTTCCAAAGCTTCCTGCCGATGACCTCGCCACTCCGCCCCCCGACGCCGACGTCTATCTCATCGAAGATAAGCACGGGAATGGTGTCGGCTTCAGCCAGGGCGCTCTTCAGCGCCAGCAGGAACCGCGAGATTTCGCCGGTGGAGGCTATCCTGGCCAGCGGCTTGAGCGGCTCGCCCGGATTCGTTGAAGCCATGAACTCTACAATATCAGCCCCGCTGGTGTCAAACCGATACCATTTACCGTCGGGAAACGGAATTCCGTCGGTGGAGAGTTCCCGTGCAACCCGAACATCAAAATCCACCTGTGACATATCCAGGTCGGTAAGCTCTTTTTTCACCGCAGCCACGAGCTTTTCGGCTGCCTGCCTGCGTTCTTCGGAAAGCCGAGAGGCAAGAGTGCCCATCTCATCCTTCAATCGTTCTATTTTCTCTTCCAGTTGCTGGCGTCTTTCGCTGGAATAGGTGAGTCCTTCCAGTTCACCCTCCGCCTTTCCCAGATATTTCAGTATCTCGTCAATAGACCCCCCGTATTTCCTCTTCAGGCTCCTGATAAGCTCAAGCCTGTTCTGAACCTCCTCAAGACGCTGCGGGTCATAGTTAAGATTCTCACCATAAGAGCGGACTTCCCGCGACAGTTCTTCCAATCCGTGTACCATCTCCTCCAGATAATCGAGCCGTGATTGCAGGGAGGGGTCGGTTTCTATTACCTGCTTCAACACAGGGAGTGCCTCATTGAGTTTATCCACGGCTGAAGACGAAGCGAGCATGTTTTCATCTCCATAGATTATCCTGTAAACTTCGTACGAAGCTGCTTTCAGCTTTTCAGCGGAAGCCAGGAGAGCCAGTTCTCTTTCCAGTTCCTCTTCCTCACCCGGCTGTAATTCGGCCCGCCTGATTTCATCAATCTGGAAATTCAGCAGTTCTATCTGCCGGGACATGTCCTGCTCGGTCCTGGATAGTGCCTGGACTTCGCGCTCTGCCTGATATAGCTCCGAGGCCATAGCGCTGAAACTGCGCCTCAGTTCCCGGGTATGTGCGTAGGCATCCAGGAACTCCAGGTGCTGGTCTTTATTAAGCAGAGATAGATGCCCGCTCTGACCGTGGATATCAACCAGTGAAGCGCTAATGTTCCGAAGTAGAGACCTTGACACAGCCTGCCTGTTTACCCTCGGCGAGGAACGACCGTTCCGGCGAAAATTACAGGTGACAAGCAGGTTATCTTCATCATCTTCCAGCCCCTTTTCCGCGAGCAGTGACCGGAGCTTTTCCTCTCCTTCGTTTCGAGCCATACGAAAAATGCCTTCAATCTGCGCCTCATCAGAGCCATGACGAATATCCTCTTCCTGCACCTGTCCGTATAGAAGGGCCTCAACAGCATCGACTACCAGTGATTTGCCGGCACCTGTCTCCCCGGTAATCACGTTCAGTCCTTCCGCCGGCCTCCAGGCGATTTCCTCAATGATACCGAAACCCTTTACCGTAAGCTCAGACAGCACGTTGTACAGACTCCCTATTTATCACTTTTACTCTCTTCTTCCACGATATCAAAGCTCATCGGCATTTTCTGAAAAGGCAGTTGCAACGCTTTTTTCAGGTCGGCGGCATTGCGCGGCGCATAGCCCTGCCAGTGGTTGTTGAAAAAGGCGAACAGCATCCGGACTTTTTCTCCAGCGGTTTTAACCCTGTCCGTAAGCTCGGCGATTTCCCCTGAAGAATAGAGATATTTGTAACGCGTTTCACTATCGCCCGTCCACCAGTCTTTAGCGTTTCTGCCGTGAAAGCGGAAATACGCCATGTCCGCGGTAACGGGGACTTCCGGGGCTAACGATGTACCGAATTTGGGCTCGTCAATCTGCACCCAGGCCACATTATGTTCGGTGAGGAGCCGGGCGGTATCGGCATCATCGCTCCAGCTACGGTGCCTCAGTTCCACGGCCAGGGGGTACTGCCCAAAAGTTTTCATCACCGCCATGAGTATCTGCTGTCCGTATCCGTCATTTTTAAAGCTGGGCGGGAACTGGGCCAGCAGCGCGCCTAGTCCGCCGTATTTTACCAGTGGTTCAAGGCTCTGGTTGAACTGGTCGACATCAGCCTGCGAAATCGCGGCTTCCTCTCCAGTGGCTTCTTTATACATTTTAGGATGGGTGAACTTTTGCCACAGCTTAACCGTAAAGAGGAACCCCTGCGGCACACGGCGCGCCCAGTTATAGACATAGCCGGGGTTGGGCGGCCGGTAGAAGGAACTGTTTATCTCTACGGTATCGAAGAACTGGCTGTAATACTCCAGCTCGTTTATCTTGCCGGCGGGGTAGAAATGCCCTTTCCAGGTGCCCTCGCCTTTAGGGTAAGACCAGCCGGATGTGCCGATGTAGGTATTAGCCTTAGAAGGCATCAACGTCCTCCTGAGGTCATTATACGAGAATGTTTGAAATTTTTACACCATCGGTAGAATAAGCTTACCTTACCCCCTTTATCCCCCTCTCCAAACAGTAACACCGGGGAAAGTGATTGATTTTTTGTTCGGAGAGGGGGAGGGTATTTTGAGAGGGGGCTGGGTGGGGATATCTCACGGGATAAGCAGTGGATGATACTGGGCGGCATGGGTGGGAATAGATATCATGGAATGGTGGGCTGTGGCAGGGCAGAGCGAATACCAAAATGAAGAGAACCACCGGGCGGTATATACACCGCCACGATGGCTCCCTAAAACTTCTATTACCTGAAGCGCCTTAACTGCTATTCAGCCGGCAGCAGGGGGCTGTACACGCCAGCCTTGAGCACGGCGAATCTCAGCGCCAGACCGCCTATGATTTCACTTATCACCGCGGTAATCAGTAATCCCGTTGCCGCCTCACCGGCAAAATAGGTGGAAACCGAGATAACTATCGGTATGAGTATGCCGAAGAAGAAGACCCCTATCCAGAAGAGCGGGGCAAGACTGCCCCGGATTAACCTCACCACCGAGTCTTTTGCCGTTATGCTGCTATAAGTGGTATTCCACAGGTACACCCCTACGATAATAGCGAAGGCAATCAGCATTACCCGGATAACATTCTCAAGAGCGACGAGTTGAGCATGGTCGCCACTCATCATAATAGCCAGAAGTATGGCCAGTCCACCGGTGATACCACAGACAACAAAGAGTATGGGAAGTATTGCGGAATTCCAGATTTTAATAGCACTGACATAGCTTACGGCAAAGCCGGTATAGATGGACTGGGCAAATGCGAATATCCCGGCCAGTACCGTGAATGTCGTAATAGCCGCAGTCGCACCCGATACCCACTGGGACAGGATGAGCTGGATAAACGTAAACCCGATGAACAGCATGATGAAGATAAAGCCGCGAGCTATCCAGGACGTCCCCGGCTTCATAAACATACGCCAGAACCTGAACGGTTTGCTCAGGTGTATCATGTAAGACACACCCATGAGCAGGGCGAGCAGCCAGGCTACGAACTGACCCAAAAGGCTATCGAAATAAGAGGCAGCGAGATAGAGGCCTCCGCTAATACCTCCCAGGAAGAAGGCAAAAGCAATAAAGTTCCCCCTCCCCTCTATCCACTCTTTCTGTTGCGTATATTTCACCATGAAATCGTATGGTTTTGTCTGAATCATCGCCTGATGCCTCCTTGGTAAATCATTCTCTTAATCTATGTAATATATTGATGGGTCCGTGCCATATTCAGGGTGAAATTGATGGCCCTTCTTTTCCTTGATTATCCTGTTAATCTCGCTATAAGGGTCATCCAAATCGCCGAAGTGCATCGCCTTGGTCGGGCAACTGATAACACAGGCCGGAGTCGCCTCGCGGTCAACGCCGGGTGTTAACCCCGCCGCCAGGCCGGCATCTATTCTCTCCTTGCAAAAGATACACTTCTGAACTACCCCCGGCTGGTGGGGATACAACTCCCGTCCAGCCTTCTCGTGCTCGGTAAGTCCCTGACCCGGGAAATACTGCGCATTCCCGTCTTCGTATATCGTCCGCATCTGATAGGGACAGGCGACCATGCAGTACCGGCAGCCGACGCACTTGTCCTCGTCAACCCAGACAATGCCGTCTTCACGCTGCTGTGTAGCCCCCGTAGGACAAACCTTGACGCAGGGCGGGTCGGCACATTGATTACAGCGGACATTATATATGAGTTTGGTCACCGTGGGATACTTGCCGCTCTCTCCTATCAGCACCCTGTTCCAGAAAATATCAGGTGGAAGGAAGTGCTCTGCTTTACAGGCGAGTACGCACTCATAGCAGCCGATGCATCTCTTCAGTTCTATCGCCATTCCCCACCTCATAGCTTGTCACCTCCTGCTCCGTCATACTCTATTCTGTGGTCAATCTTATAGACCTTGACCGTAGTCGCCGTCTCCTGGCTCCAGGATACCGGGCAGGCATGCTTGAAGTCCGATTCGAGCAGAATATTGAAGTTGGTACCCTTGCCGTAGGCAATGGGCGCACCCTTGGCCCAGGCGCCGGAGCAGGCGGATATGGCAACCGTCTGGGGGTGCTGGCCCTGCATCGTCTTGAGAGTGCCGGTAGTCTTCCGCCCGTAGGGTGTCTCCAGGCAGATAAGGTCGCCGTCTTTCAATCCCTTCTTTTCAGCCATACCCGTGTTCATGGTGATATTGTAGGTATAGGGATTGAGCCGACTGACTTCGTCGAGCCAGGGCATTTCCATAGTGTAGGTGCCGTTGTGAAGGATATCTCGATATGAGAAGCTGTAGAGGTCAAACTCATCAGTAATCTCCTTGCCTACCTGCGGGGGGAAGTAGCTGATGAGGGGAGTAAACTGCTCCCAATCGAGCTCTATGCCTGCCTTCTCGGCGTTCTCCTTGATTTCATCGCTCAGCTCGGCAATATGCTCCATGTAGATGGGCACCCTGACATCCACATACCAACGCCAGTAGGCCTCCTTGGCTTTCTTAGGCCACTTGACGGAGCCATGCTCCGAGACATACTTCAGGTCATTCTTATCGCCGAAGTAGAATTTCAAGGCGCGGTCCATCATCTCATCATAGGTAATTTTCTCATCAGGTCCTATCAGCTGGACTACCTTCTTCGGGTCGATGTCTTTCAAACCCCTGATACTGTGCAGGTCGCCGCCGATAAGCGCCTCGCCGCCGAAGCTGGTGAAATAGACATTGTAATAATTGTTCATCTCTCCTCTCATGCCGATTCTGCCAGCCAAATCCCAGAGGGCCTCCAGCTTATTCCTGCGTTCGTAGGCCGGTTGAACAACGGGCTGGCGTATCGGGAAGTTCCAGCCCTCCATGCCTATGGGGTGGTTAAAGAAGGGGCCATGCGTTCCAAAAAGACAGTAAGCCTCCAGAGGGTGACAATCAGGGAGCACGATATCGGCAAAGCCTTCAGTAAACTCGTTGGGCAGAATGCTGAAGGTTACGAGCATCGGGATTTTCTTCCAGAATGCCTCGGCTATCTCGCGGTTCTGCGTGCTGCGCACCAAGTTAGCACCGAAAATCATGGCCAGCTCTATCTCATAGGGGCGCCCCATCTTATCCCAGTACTTGTCAAAGTCAGAAGTTACCGGATGGGGAGAAAACGAGGCGGTCGGTACCAGTTCCTTCAGAGTAAAATCATTGGGCACCTTGCTTTCCTCTATCGGCCAGGGTCTGTGCTCCATGAATTGCCCCGCCGTGAGCATACCGTCTTTGCAGGGGTAAGGCGTAACCCTGAACCGTCCCGTGTCCGGATGGCCGCCGACGTAGGCCGGCCAGCCGAGGGTGCCGCCGGGGACGTCCATGGCGCCGACGATGGCATTGAGCAGGCACATGGCGGTATAGCTGTGGGCCGAGTTGGTATGCCCCTGCCCGCCGCGGAACATGATGGCCGCAACCGGCCGGAGCGGGAGCTTCTCCCCCTCGATTTCAATGGTAGCGCCTATCATGGCCGCATCGACCCACTCGTTGGCAATACGGCGGATAGTAGCCGCCGGCACGGTGCTCTCTTTTTCGGCCGCCTCCGGCGTGTACAGCTTCATGTGGTCCTTGACCAGCTGGAACGACGGGCGACACTTGACGCCGTTTACCTCGTATTCGCCAAGGAGGGCGAAATCGCCGACGGTGGGGTCGTTAAATGTCTTGGCTTTGCTATCCTTAGCATCCCAGACCAGTGGTTTATCTGTCTCTTTATCCCGGACATATTTGCCGTCCGGTCCGACGAGGTACGGGCCGTTGGTCTTCATTTTCAGAAACTCGACATCATAAACCCCGAGCTCGTTCAGGATTATATTGACCATAGTCAGGGCGACGATGCCATCTGTCCCCGGAAGGATAGGTATCCACTCGGTAGCCTTGCCCCCGCCGAAGTTACAGATAGGGTCGAAGACGACATTCTTCATGCCCCTGGAACGGGCATCGGCCGCCAGCCTCATATTAAAGCCCATGGAGTGCCCCGAGCCGGTCCCTTTATTGGAACCCATTTGAATAGCGTAGTTGCACAACTTGAAATCGGGCACGATAGACCACGAGGCATGGTAGAGGCCGGCGCCCATGTGCGAGCCGCTGCCGCAGTGCAGACCGGCGCCTCCGATATACCAGTTCTTGGTGCCGAAGACAGCCCCGAAAACGCCAAAGCCGAGGGGCAGGTCGGGTCCGCTACCCGGGCCGGGCGTGCCGCCGTGAAGGAGCTTATTGGGGTTTTCCGCACGGATTTTCTTGAGACGCTCGGCAATTGAATCAAGGGCTTCGTCCCAGGAAATTCGCTCCCACTTGGGGTCTTCAAAGAGCCCCTTCTTCGGGTTGGTCCTTCTCATGGGGTAGTTAATGCGGTTGGGGTCGTAAAGGGCCTGTATCATGGCCTCGCCCTTGGCGCATATCCCCCCGCGAGGACCGAAGTCATCATCAGGCTCACCATTAATTTTCACGATGACACCGTTAACCCGGTGGGCGCGAATGGTACACTGACCGTAGCAGCCACCACAGGTCGTCTTGACCCAGGTATCGTCCCAGATTTCCGGGTTACCCTTTACCGACATCCCTAATACTGGTGTTGTCATACTATAAATCCACCTCCTTACTTGCATTGGTTCCTATTTATATGATATTAAAAATCGTTATAATAATGCAAAACGATGTTGTTTTAGTATAAATCCGGGTTATTATCCTTTCTCTTTATCCTTAAACATGCCTCCTTAGCTGTAAAGAGTTCCCTACTCTTATCGCTATTTACTGGCATCACAAAGGGTCTTCAGCAGGGCATACCTGTCATTGACCATCTGCTGCAGTCTTTCCATGTCAGCCTCTGTCAAATGGGAGAACTTGCGCATTAATTTGGTTAGTTCCTGGACAGGCCTGGGATTGGCTACCTGGACTGTTATTTTAGGTTTGCCGTCTTCGGCTTCCCACAGCGGGAAGTAATTGGTTCTGACGGCGTTGCGGCAGACCTCAATCGTCATATTGGAATCTATACGCCAGCCTACGGGACAGGGCGAAAAGACATGAATATAGACGAATCCTTCTTTCACCGCTTCCTTGGCCCTGACTAGTTTCTTAGCGAAATCCTCCAGATGACTCAGGGTTGCGGTCGCCATGTATCTCGGCTGGTGCATGAGCATTACCATGGGCATGTTTTTGGAAGCGGTCGGTTTGCCACGGCCAATTTTCCCGACCGGGGTGGTGGTGGTAGCCGCACTCAGAGGCGTGGCGCTACTCCTCTGGTTGCCGGTGTTCATATAGCCTTCGTTATCATAAGTAATGTAGATTATTTTCTCGTTCCTCTCGGCGGCCCCGCTGAGGGGCTGAAAACCGACATCAGTGGCACAACCATCGCCGGTGAAGGCGACCACCGTGGCTTCTTTGCCAATCCTATGATAGTACCTGGAAAGACCGGTGGCCTTGGAGGGCACTCCAGTCATGACAGAAGCCATGTAAGCAATTTTATGCCATGCCCCCACGTTCTGCCCGTGAAGAACCGGTGCGGCACAACCAGGCGTACCGACAAATACCATATTCTTCCCCAGAACCTGAGGCACAAACCTGGCGGCGAGTTCCAGGGGACAGCCAGCGCACCAGGCAACACCTCCGGCGAACTGATCTCCCTCGCAAAAATAGTCAAAAACCCTTGATTTTTTCTTCGTTTTTTCTACCATTATTCTTACCTCATTCCTCCATGGGTATCCAGGTTACCTCCTGGTAAGGCTTGCCCTGTGCAGCGGCATTGACTTCGTCTATCACTCTCTCTATGTGAGGTACGTTGACATCCAGATTGGCCAGACCATCAATATAGCTCAGTATGGGTATAGAGCCAATATTCACGGCGAGAGTTTTCAGCTCCATACATATGGGCCCATATTTCCAGCCGAAACAGAGGCTCCGGTCAATGACCCCTACCGCCTTCTTCCCCTTGAGGGCGTCAATCAGCCTCTCGGCAGGGAAGGGGCGGAATAATCTCAGCTTGACCATACCTACTTTCACACCCTCCGCCCTTTTAGCGTCGACAACTGTCCGTACCGTTCCGGCGGCGCTCCCCGAGGCCAGCACCACAATCTCGGCATCCTTAGTTTGGTACTCCTCTATCTGGCCTCCGTAGCTACGCCCGAAATATTCCCCGAACTCCTTGTCTATCTCATCCACTTTATTCTTGACTCTCTCCAGCGCCTGACAGTGCTTATAGCGTGCCTCGACATATCCCATCTCCATGCCGTGGGTGCCACAGCCCATGGACACACCCGGAACCAACTTCTGGCGCTCCGGCTGGTGTTTCAACGGTTCCAGGAAGTTGTCCACATCTTCAATGACAGGAATCTCTACCGCCTCGGCAAGGTAGGAGAGATAAAAACCATCATAGTTCACCATCACGGGGAGCTGGATATCATAGTCTTCGGCCAGTCGAAAGGCCATGATAATCTGGTCAAGGATTTCCTGGTCGTTTTCCACTATTATCTGAACCCACCCTGTGTCCCTGGCGGAAATCATGTCCTGCTGGCCGGAGGAAACGGCATGTATGCCGGGCGTTTCCCGGTTAGCATTCACCATTACCACCGGTGCCCTGAAGCCGGACGCTTCCTGCAGGGCATCATACATGAATACCAGGCCGTAGGAAGAGCTAGCGGTGAAAGTTCGTGCGCCGGCGATACTGGCGGCACAAACGACATTCATCGACGAATTTTCTCCCTCTACCTCTACCATCTCAGCATCAAGAATTCCACCAGCATGGAATGTGGCGAGTTGCTCCGCGATCTCACTCTGAGGAGTTATTGGGTATATCGCCACCACTTCCGGTCGGCACACCATGGCTCCATAGGCGGCGACGGCATTGCCCGTTATCACTCTAACCTGACCTTTTTTAGCCTTCATCGGCGAACTCTCCTTCCGAAACCATAGCAATTGCGTCCCGCGGGCATTCCTGGGCACATATTCCACAGCCTTTGCAGTAGGCAAGGTCGGGTAAGAAATGGTCTCCCATGTCTTTCATGCACTGCGGCGGACAAAACAGGGCGCAAAGCCCGCAATAATTACACTTCTCCTTGTCCAGTACCGGCCGTTCCGTCCGCCAGCTCCCGGTATCCAGACACAGCAGCAAATCATCAGCATTGGACCAGGCGCTCTCAGTCTTGAAAATATTCTTATGCTTTATCACCATCGGATTACCTCCACTTCGCGGTATCCCCTCTCGGCACTGCGAAGATTTCTCTCAAGTATATCGCCACTGAGATAGTCTCCCAGGCAGGATAGTATTGACTTCAAATCCAGCCAGCCGGTCGCGGCGGCAAAGGCACCGAGAAGACAGGTATTCGGAATATCCCTTTTGATTTCATCAACGGCTATCTGCGTGGCGTTTACCACACCCGCTATCTTCAGATTGTCATCAGGCCTTTCTTTTAATGGTTGCTTGCTGTTGAGAAGCAGGATTCCCCCTGGCTTCAACCCGGAAAACAGTGTCGGCAGCTTCATCAGACCGGGGTCTATCACCACCATACAGTCAGGATTGTAGATTTGAGTTTTTTCCCGGATGGGCTTATCGTCTACCCGGGTGAAAGCTACCACCGGTGCCCCACGCCTTTCAAAACCGTACATGGGGAAGCTGGCAACAGACATGCCCTCAACCACGAAGGCGCTTGCCAGCATCCGGGCCGCCGTAACTGCACCCTGCCCACCCCTTCCGTGAAATCTTATCTCTTTCACCGTTATATAATCCCCTCTTCCTTCGTATTCAGCACAAACAATTACTGCGCTGTATTTACCATGCTTTTACAAAGAATAAATAAAATGGGTGCACCTATTTCACAAATATGACGTCCGCCGCCTCGCAATAGTATAATCCAGCATTAAGCCGTTGTGCAATTTTAATACTTCACTTTCCGGGAATTTTAGCGATTCTGGGTAATAAGCTCTCTCTAATTGTCCTCATGATATCTACCAACACTTCAATTTGCTCTTTATCTATACAGGACAGGGCCTCCCGGCTCAACTCCTGAGCAATAGGGGACAAACGGTTGGCTTCTTTCCATCCTTTATCCGTGATAACGACTTTTACTGACCTTCTATCATCCATAGATGGCTCTCTACGGACAACACCCTGCTTTTCAAGTGTATTTATGACCGCCGTTATTGAGTTATTCGCCCGAAAGACACTCTGGCCGATTTCCGAAGGAGTCATCTCACCACCGTTTTTGTATAAAGTGCTCATGATATGGAATTTGATGAGACTTACGCCATAACGCATTAACTCTACTTCAAGATATCTCTCAAGTACCTCGTATGACGTCAGAATTGATAATAAAGTGCCCAGCGGTGTTTTGTCAGTTCTCTTGCTTACTTCACTGATAGTCATGTTTTTATAGAAATATGACTGCGGTGCTTTAAAATAAGTTCTATACAGAATTATTCTACAACGATTCCAAGGCGTTGTCAACAAAATATCACAATCAAATTATCTTAATAGCGCTATAATCGGGCTCATATAACGGTGCTTTTTTGTTCCATATAGAACAAAGGTGCGGTCATGCAAGCGCACCCGCTCATACTTCCCTCCAACAGGATACGCCAGGTGCGTATTATTTGCCGTTATGCATATGATTTGTGTATATTATCAAAAGGAGATAATTCAATGCCGCTACACAGATTCATGTGTGCGGTAGACAGGAGGCACATACTGGATGAACAGTGAAGAATACTGGAATCCGATTTTGGAAACGCTGCCCCGTGAGAAACTCGAACAATTGCAGCTGAAGAAGTTTAAGGAAATCTTTAGCTGGGCTTATGAACACTCCAAATTCTATCATAAGCTTTACCATGACGCTGGCATAGAGCCGGGTGACATACGGACATTCGACGATATTCATAAGGTCCCCAAGACAGAAAAGGCGATGCTGAGGGATATTCAAGGGGAGGGGAAGGAGCCTTTCCCGTACGGGGATATTTTGAGCGTGCCTCTGGAGCAGGTGACGGAATATCACCAGACCAGCGGTACGACGGGACAGCCTGTATACCAGGCCGATACCTGGCAGGACTGGGATTTCCACGCCGAATCCTTTGCTTACGCGTTATACGCCCAGGGATACCGGGATACTGACCGATTGTTTTTACCTTTCGGCTATAACATATTCATTGCATTCTGGGGAGCCCATTACGCCGCTGAGAAACTGGGATGTGAAGTAATTCCCGGCGGCGTGCTTAATACCGAAGCACGCATATTGAAGATGCAGGAGCTGAAAGCTACGGCGATGGGGGCTACACCGACTTATGTACTGGGCATGGCGGAGACAGCCAGAAAGATAGGCATAGACCCGCCCAAGGACCTGTTCATCAGGAAAATCACGGTCGCGGGCGAACCGGGGGGCAGCATACCGGCCACCAGAAAAAGGATGGAGGACGCGTGGGGAGCCAAAGTTTTCGACCAGTCCGGCAGTACGGAAATTGGTCACTGGGGATTGGAATGCCGCTACCAGGCAGGCCTCCATGTTAACGAGGCTTTTTTCCTGGTGGAGATTGAAGACGTTGATACGGGCAAAATTATCAACGAGTCCGGTAAAAAGGGCAAGATGGTGGTGACTACCTTTAACCGCATGGCGCAGCCATGCATCAGGTTCGACGTAAAGGACCTAATTCAGTGGAACGCCCGGCAGTGCGATTGCGGGCGGACCTTCCGGCTACTCGACGGTGGTATCATGGGACGCGCCGACGACATCACCAAGGTCAAAGGCGTGCTGCTATCGCCGACGGCTATCGAGGAGGTGGTCAGGGACATCCCACAGCTGAGTAACGAATACCAGGTGGTGGTTACCAAAAAAGGCGACATCGACGACATTACGTTGAAAGTGGAGGTAATACCCGAGTACAAGAACGACGAGGCCGCCATCCGGACAAAACTGGTCGACCAGCTCAGGGTGAAGACCAACCTGGGCTACAACATAGAATTTCACGAATACGAGAGCCTGCCCAGGTCCCAGACCAAGTCCCGGCGGTTCCAGGACCTCAGGCCTCATTAGGAGTTAGAAAATGACGCAGGAATACGATATCAAGGGAATGGCTGATAAGATTAAGTCTCTCCGGCAGTACGCAGAGGAGCTAAAAGGGATGTCAGGTGGGATTCAGGCTGTGGACAGGAACGTTGACCGCATCCTGGCCAGCGTCAAGATGCTGGAAATAAGCATCAGCGACGCGGTGGAGGTGCTGGGGGAGTAAAACCGAAGGCCTACCCGGTTGTTAGAGCCATAGCAATTCAACCAAAAGACCGTTATTTTGCCGCAGGGAAGGAGGGAGATATGAATCCGCTATCGTTAGACCTATCCATATTCAACAAATTCAATTTCGAGCTGCCACCCGTAGGCGTAAAGTTCCTGCTAAAGAAACCGGAAGGCATCGAGAGGCTGGATAAAAACCTGGCTTTCTGTGCCATGTGCGCCGAAGCCCAGGAAAGAGGAACCCCTTTCTACATTGATATGGATAACCATGCTTGTCTACCGGGGAAATACGTACTGGGACATGACCTACCCAAGGCCGTTGAGGGCGGTTATCTTGGTGCCGCCTTGCAGGCCTTCAAAGAACCTTATGCCAACAGAAGAATCTACGAGATTCAGCCCAGACTGGCTAAAGATACTGTCAACTATATCGCTTATTCGCCGCTGGGCACATTGTCATATAATCCGGACCTTTTTATCATCCTCACAGACGATGTCAGCCAGACAGAAATTATCATGAGGTCAATGGTCTATACCACCGGTAAAATACTGACCAGCAAGATGTCGAACGTGATGGGCTGCGCCTGGCTCTATGCTTACCCGTTTAAAACCGGAGAGCTGAATTACATAACTACCGGTCTCGGCTTCGGCATGAAAATACAGAAGGCATTTCCGGAGGGCCGGCAGGTCATAATAATCCCCTTTAACTGGTTGCCCACCATTGTCCGGAACCTGGAGGAGATGCCCTGGATTCCTCCATCTTATACGGATGAAGGCGAAGAATTCGATAAAAAGCTGTTCGAAGATTTCGGGATACCTTTCAATTTCTGATACGCCTACCTCATTCAGTCGATTGCCAAAATACCGGGCGACTCTTTGAATTCCCATCGGCGATTCGCTTGCCTTTCCGCTTAGAGAAAAACCATGAAAGAATATACCGAAAGACTAGGTTACGCCCCCCTGGGTAGATTGTTACTCCGTCTGAGTCTGCCCAGTATAGCCGGAACCATTACCATGAGCCTCTACAATATCGTTGACACCTTCTGGGTTGCCAAGCTGGGTCACGAGGCTATTGCTGCATTAACGATAGTGTTCCCCTACCAGATACTGTTTTTTGCGATAGGCGGAGGTACCGGAATCGGTATAAGCGCCTTGGTTTCCCGGCGATTCGGCGAGAATAACCCGGAAGCCTCCAATCATGTTGCCGGCCAGATATTCTTTCTGAGCGTTTTCTGGGGTATTCTTTTCATGTTGGCTGCCGTTTTCTTCTCAGACAGTATCCTGCCGGCATTCGGAGCCACGCCGGACATCATGGAATATAGCACCCAGTACCTGGTAATTACCTCCTACGGTGCGCCTCAGATAATCTTCGCCCTGGTGATAAGCAACCTTATCCGCGGCTCCGGTGACGCCGTGAAGCCAATGGTTATCATGATTGCCGCAAGCATCATTAATATCATCCTGGACCCGTTTATGATTCTCGGCTTGGGGCCTTTCCCGGAGATGGGGATACGCGGAGCGGCGCTGGCCACGATTATCGCCCAGTCCTGCGGGGCATTAATCGGTCTTTATTATTTTGTGTCCCATAAAACGACTTTCCGTATAAAAGCCAGCTACCTGCTCCCCAATATACCCATCCTGCGTGATATATACCGCGTCGGGGCTCCAACGTCGATAATGGAACTAACAGAGAGTCTGGCATTTATTCTGTTCAATAAAGTGGTGTCTTCTTACGGGTCAATCGCTATTGCGGCGGTCGGCCTCGTCATCCGCATATCCGATCTTGCCTTTATGCCGATTATCGGCTTATCAAACGGGCTGCTCCCTATCATCGGCTTTAATTTCGGCGCGCAAAACTTCAAGCGGTTATGGCAATCGGTAAAGCTGGCCTCGGTCGGCATCGCGATATTCCTCGCGGCATCCACAATAATAATCGAGATTTTCACCCCGCAGATTATCAGCATTTTCAGCAAAGACGCGGAACTGCTGGAGGTAACCATACCCTCGATGCGTATCATGCTGTCGACATTGCTGTTTATCGGCCCCACTATCATGTTTGTTACCGCATTTCAGGGGCTTTCCAGGGGGACGGTAGCCCTGATTCTGTCACTGGTACGCCAGTTTATCCTGTTTGTGCCGCTGTTATATCTTTTCTCGCATCTATTCGGCATGTACGGAGTCTGGTATTCTTTACCGACCTCAGATATCCTGGGTTTCCTGGTGGCATTTACGTTTATTTACACGGAATACAAAAGGCAGAAGAGGACAGGCAGATGTAAAGATGTTTCTTCGGCTGAAAGTGGGTAATTGCCTGATTAAGCAATCCCGAAAAGCCTCACCGCGTTCTGCGTGGTAGCTACCGCAATTTCCTCTTCGCTGACGCCCTTTAGAGTCGCCGCGCCTTTTAAAGACCTCATAACATCCGCCGGACTTGCCATAAACTCGTTTCCGCTGCCCCTCCTGTACACCACCGGGGAATCCGTCTCCAGGAGCATCCTTTCCAGAGGGATTTCCTTCACCGCCCGCCGGTGCTCTTCGTGGTATTCCACCGCCGGGGTTGCCGAAATATAGTAACTATGATTAACTATGTCCCGCAGCACGCTGGACGTTCCCGTGTACCAGTGGAACACAAGATGAATGTACATAAATCGGGAGGTAAAATAGTCATGGTACTTTAGTCATATGTACACTCAAAATAAAGGGGGGAAGCCACAAGGACAACCCCCCATACCTCATTCTACTTCATTAACTTTCTTTTGATTCGATTGAAATGTCTATCGTAAGTACAGTCAGGATACGGACAGGTAAAACAATCAGTCCACCTATAGCAACCCAGGCCATAAGGAAAGAACCTACCATTTACCACCATCTCCACAGTTACCCTATACTGTAACGTGGACGACATAGTCTTATTCACAATTTCAAATCACGACCTTTCAGTAATTCACCCATCATATCAACCACATCCAACCTACTTACCGCTATCAATAACCTTTTTCAAACGGCTCAAAGCTATATGCTCATCACGACTCATACGACGAGGACAACCTTTAGCAAACCAATCATCACGCTGACAATCTGAGCATAAACCAGATTTATTATCCCTCCGAATCGGAGAACCACACCTCTTACAATGCTTATCTTCATTAACCTCAACCATCGGTAACACCTCCATTACGCTTCTCATCCCTGTCTTTTAAAAGCAACTTATAATCCCTATCATAATTCCATGCTGTCTTAGGCAACTCATACTCACGACCACGCTTAAACGCATCCAGGTACTCAGCTACTGTACTTTCCAACTCATGACCTTCAACACCCATTCCAATTAAAATACGCTCAAATAATTTCGCTCTCTTATCAGGGTCAACAATCGTAGCCAACTCAAAATCCTGAAACTCAGGTTCAGAACTACGCTCTATACCAGACATCAAAGCCATCCTTACAATATCTCCAGTCTCAGGATAACTACCATCTACAGATAAACTTTTACGCCAATACTTTGTGTATTCCCACCATCCGGGGAAAACCCAGTTATGCGTAAACCTTGCCTTAATAAACTTTTCAGCATCGGTTACGTAACCACATAAATAACTTACCGCCTTCTCAGGATTAACAATCTCTTCCATACCAGTTACCTTAGAAGAATAATGCTCTTGCCAATAAGCCTCAAGTTCCATCACATCTAACTTTACCTTACCAGCCTCAATTACATGATAATTATGACGCTGGCAATCACCATGACGGAGTTCACCTATCCAATCATGAAACTTACCTTGCCTATGCTCAACAATAATCATCTGAACTTCCTCACCATAATGCCTTCTTATCATCTGCCTTGCTAAACGGAATTCAAACCACACATCTTTTTCCGACATTATACCTAAATCACTTTCCGTAAAAGTCCACCAACGCAACCTCTGGTCACGGGCCAAAGCCACAGCAACACCCGTCACAGCTTTTATGTAAAATATCCTCGAACGACGCTCCGCGTCACTTTGAGAAATAGTGCTACTTGATACATTATCATACGATATAGACAAGTACAGGGGGTCAGCGTCCTTTTCAAGGCAATCCTCACAAAGCAGACGGACACCTTCAACCCTCACCGCATCTGCTAAAGACTTACCGCATCCATCACAATACTGAGCCAAAAAAAATCTCCTAATCCATACGGCCTCTATACTTTTTTCTCCCATATATCCAGACAACTATAGCTATAAGCAACATAACCACAGAACAGACAGCAATAAGCTGCCTCCAACACCTTGCCCGTTTCAGTTCTAACGTCCCTCTCCGGCTGCCGGATAAACGTATCTCTACGCCTACAATCAGGACAAAATACAGGAACTCTCACCTCTCCAATACCTTTTATAGACTCCATTTTCACCTCCAACTATGTTTACCAAATAAAAAAGCCCCGAACCCAGTACAATAAACCAGATTCAGGGCTAAACTATTATCTTAACGGGTCTCTCTACAAGCACCCTTCAGGCAAGATTCAGAATGGAAGAGCTTTCGACCTTTCTACGAATTCCACGAAGCCCTTACTAAATTACATTTTACCATACTTCTGCGCCCTATCAACACCTTAATATAAATAATATTATAAATAAATAAAAATGGCGGACGGCACAGCCGTGACCGCCTCCACCATTCCGTCTTAATGCCTCACCATAGTTCACCAAATCAAAATCTTACGCTTTAAAATTCTAAACCATAAACACCATCACTAAAAAGGTTAAAACCATAAACAACATACCCCCTTTTAAAAATCCCCCTTAAACAAAATGGGGGATAAAAACAAAACTCATTTCGTTTCCTAAACCATAAATCCATTACTAAATGTGCAGAACACATACCCACAAAACGCATATCGCCGCACCTACCGCAAAGTGCATTACCATAAATAAAACACAGACAACCATGCTAACTTGCTAACCGAGCAATAAGCTAAGGGTAAACCACACATCCCAAAGGATTATGCCACCACACCTCTCCAAACACGTTTGGCTTCCGCTCTTCAATTATCTTCTCCTTGTCAAGCCTCTACTTGTGGCGTATCGGTATGGAGTCGCTATTTACGAGTAAGGAAGTTCTTAAACCGCTCGCCTACCGCTACGCAATTTAACTGCTTCACTTCCACTCCACACTCCACACCACTCCACACACCACTCACCTCTCCACTACGTGAAGGGCTTGACTGGCGAAGATATAAGAGCTAAAAAGTCGCCAAACGACGACGAGAAAGGAGCAACACATGACCAAATACGCATTATCCAAATCCATGGGATACCGAGTCACAAAGAAAGATACCATCAACGGTATCTTCTGTCCAACAGGACTCGGCTGCTGGAAATGGCCTAACTGTTTCACGTGCCCATTCCCAGAATGCACCTATGACAAACACTATACCCATCAAAAAAACTATCGAGAAAGGAGGGAAAAAAATGAGAAGTCACCTAATGTACCACATCAATTACCACTATTATACAATCATGAATAATCATGTAATAAAACTCGCAGAGGCCAACAATAAAGACACTGCAGCCTTTATCGAATCTCTCACCAACTGCCTCGAAGAACCCCTTCTTAAACGCATCCTGAATAAAAAAATATTTTAAAAGGAGGACATCATGCCTACCGTCAAAGACTGGATTAACCACTTCAAAAATGAGCCAGACCAAAATCAGGTCGAAAAATTCAACCAATATCTCTATGAACTCGACCAAGATTCTATGTTTCACAAGAACTATGGCATCGACATAGAAAACTTACGTTATGCCATCACTACCGCCCAGCATGAATTAAAAAATATTTTAGAAAGGAGCTAAATAATGAATTGTCTCAAATGCGCATGGAGACACCCAGACACTTGCAGAATCTGCAAGCAAGCCAGACCAAAGCCTCCGCCCTGCCAGATACCCTTCTGGCTTGATTCCAATCCACTATATCTCGATATAAAGCACGCATCAGGCCAGCCTATTGCGTGCAAAATAAAATAAAAAGGAGTATAAAAATACCATGAATAAATCAATAAATATAATACTTATAACCTGTGGTTCATTACTTCTATTATTAACTCTGGTAGAAGTACTTGACCACTTCCACCACTTTATGCCTTAAACCAGCCTACAGGGGGAGAGGGAATAAAAACCCGCTCCCCCCTTTTTATGGTCACCAATTCAACTAATATACTCCCTATTCAAATATCTCCAAAACACATCATACTCAAAGCCACTACGTGGCCATCAGCGAATGTAAACAAAACGCTCTCGCCCTACGGTTGAGCCTTATCAGTGTGGATGTACTTTCGTACTAGATACTTCACCTTTACAACACTACTAATCACAACTATAACAAAAAGACTCCAGCACAAAGCCAGAGCCTCAAACCCTTACGGGTGCGCAGGGGGAAGCGTGCAAGGGTGACTGGCGCACCATCACAACCTATACAGCCTTACGCATGATACGCCTTAACAGAACTCTACCCTCTAACGCATCCTGACGACCAACGTCAGTATTAAAACATACCACCATCAAACGTCTTAACAGACTTAAATCATCAGCCTTTAACAACGGCCTTACCTTTACATCACCAGGTATCTCAGGGAAAACATCAGCATCAAGACTACTCCCATTTTCAACCACAACCGCAGGACCATACTGGACTAAATCGGTTCCAACCTCTACAGTCTCACCCAGTCCTATCTGCTTAACCTCGACACCACTACTTCCATCCCTTACAGCATCGCCGATAAGCTCCAACGGCGATACACCCTGGGCTAAACCATCTTCCGCATCATGTATATAAATCATTGTAGAATCTATATCATCATGCTGTAGTAACGCCTTAACGATTATCGGAGACAACGTCTTTTTAGCAACCAAAGACGCAGAACTATGCCTCAACGTATGCGGGCCTAACTTACTACCAGTAATACCAGCCCGCTTAATAACACGCCTCACAGCGTCACTTATCCGCCACAACCTTTTCCGCATATCCTCACAGTCACGCTCAAACACATAAGAACTATCATCACCAGCTAAATCCTTCAACGCATGGCACACACGAATATCAAGCCTATAACGCCTCTCCCCTGTCTTTTCATTCACGACTATATAACCATCGTGAACATCACGGCCTCGCAAGCCAACCAAACCACCAATTCGACAAGTCGAATCTATCAGCGTTAAAATCAGTTCCCGCTCATATCCCTTCTGACAACCAGCCAGAATACCAACTAATTCAGCTACACTGAAATAACGTCTCTTCTGCTTTGCGACCTTCGGACTATCCGCATCAATAAAACCGTTATCCAGCTTATACGCCCTCTGCATATATTTCGCTACCATCTTACCTATCTTAAAATGCTTACGGACAGTAGTATCCGCATAATCGCCCAAACTGGCGATATACTCATTCACCAACACACCACTGACAGGCCAGTCCTCAGAATACTTCGCCATGGATTCGAGAACAAACCTTATCTGTCTTACAGTCTCAGGCTTCAACCGCTTACCTTTCAAGTACGATTCCATAACCTCTAATGTCTTCACTCCCTTTACCTCCTACCTTTAACTTACTATGTACATTATAGCACATTGTACCAGTGGAACACCGCTTTTTCAAGCTGCGCCTCCTCCACGGCGTCAAAGGCATCGCGCCAGGCATACCGGGAATGGATAAGCGCCGGCTTATCATGGTCTTTAGCTATCTTCAGTAATCCCCCGAGCACCTGTTTTTGCAGGTCTTTACCGGCGGCGGCTCTGACCCTCTTATGATAGTCAAGTCCAACCTCCCCCAGAGCTACAGCTCCATCTATATGCGAATCAATAAACTCCAAACTAGCGTCAATCTCCGTCTCTTTAATAAACCAGGGATGCCAGCCCAGGGCCGGATAAACGAAACCTTTATGAAGCCCGGCGATTTTCAGGACTTTCTGGTTGCTTTCTAAATCCGAGCCGACGGCAATAACCGCCACCACACCGGCCTTTTTAGCCTCAGCAAGGACATCCTCAAGATTCTCTATTTCGTCCAGATGAGCATGGGTGTCAATCAGCCTGTACATAGTCTGTACCTAAGCTACCACCGCAGATGGATTCTCCTGGAAGGGGTGTGTCCTCAGAATAAGTGAATACAGGAAAGGATAGTTTGCTTTCAAGTGCTGCACGTAGTCCAGCCACTCGCTGGCAAGATGGTCATACATCCTCTCGATATCAACGGCCAGATGCTCAAGGTCGCTTTCCGGCGTATCTTTCAACGAGGGTCTGGCCTCGAGTTCTTCATCAAGGTGAGTGGTTGCCCAGAGCAAATCGGTAAAGCGGTCGTGCTCCAGCAGGTTGGGATTTTCCAGCAGTGTTAGCAGATAAATTCGCTTCTGGGAGAGAAACGCCTTCAGTCCTTCAAGGTCAATCTTATGGATGTCTATATCTATCTTCAGGTCATAAGCAAAGGCAACAGCCCGCTTAAAATCCTTCTCCGTCCAGTCCGCAGAGATATTCAGGCTACGGGAAATCTCTTCACGGTTATCGAAGCGGCCGATAAGGTCAGCCAGGAGCTTGTTGCCAACCTCGCTGAAAAAGGCGCCGATGACCATGTTCAGCTTATAAAGCATGGCCTGCTTCTCACGGCGCGTCAGTATGCGCTCGATTACGATAACCACCAGAAAAACCTCCAGCGGGAGGAAAGCGAAGTCGCCAAGCAGGTAAATAAAGATGTGATGCGGGTCACGGAAAATCAGGTAGTGGATACCGTAAAATAACGCGGAAGCCGCCAGGAAAAGGACGGCGGCAAATAAAAAAACACGATAATTTTTCATTATTAACCCCCGAACTAATTACACTCTGCTTTAATAGTATCATATCTGTGAGAACGAGAGAATCACTGTTGAAATCGTAGTACTTGACATAGTATGATATTATACTTAATTTAACAGGGAGAAATATACTGCAGGGGGAGGGCAATGGAGAAATCAATAATCATCATCGGGGCGGGACTTACCGGGCTGGCGGCTGGCTGCTACGGACTTATGAACGGCTATAAAACGTCAATTTTCGAGATGCATGATAAAGCCGGCGGGGTATGTACCGGCTGGAAACGCAAGGGCTATACAATCGACGGGGCGATGAACTGGCTGGTGGGAACCAGACCGGGCACGAGTTTTTACAGGTTCTGGGAGGAGCTGGGGGCGACACAGGAATGGAAGGTTTTCAATCACGACCAGTACCTGCGTGTTGAACTGGAGGGGGGTAAGGCTTTCACTATCTATTGCGATATCGACCGCTTTGAGCAATACATGCTTGAACTCGCCCCTGAAGATAAGGATGTTATCAAGGAATTTGCTAAGGGAGTACGTTACGTCTCGCGTATGAGCATACCCGTGGAAAAACCGTCCGAGCTATACAACTTCGTCGACACGATAAAGATGGTTAAAATGCTTCCTCTTTCAAGTTTCATGCGGAAATGGAGCAAGGTCTCTAACGCAGAATTTGCAGAACGCTTCAACAACCCTGTTTTACACGAGGGTTTTTCAAGATTCTACGGCGGCGAATTTGATTTTATGCCCATGTTAACCATGCTTATGATTCTCGGCTGGCAACACGCTAAAGCCGCCGGCTATGTCATCGGCGGCGCGCTGACGCTGGCAGGCTATATCCAGAAGCGATACCTCGACCTGGGCGGCGAACTCCACTTCAAGGCAAGGGTAGAGAAAATTCTGGTCGAGAACGGCAAAGCCGTCGGTATAAGGCTGGCCGACGGGACGGAGCTCCGCGGCGACATCGTCGTTTCCGCTGCCGACGGCCGTACCACGATATTCGATATGCTGGACGGGAAGTATATCGACGACACTATACGCAGTTACTACGACGACCCGCAGTTGTTTCCGCCGCTGGTATACATCGGACTTGGAGTGGCGCGCATGTTCGACGATATTCCGTCTTCGGTGGCCGGGTTTACTTTCCCCCTTGATGAACCGGTGACCGTCGCCGGAAAGGAGCACAAAGAGCTTGGGGTGCTTATCTATAACTTCGACCCCAACCTGGCACCGGAAGGCAAAACCGTGGTGAAAGTCCAATTTAATACCGACTATGATTACTGGGAGAAGCTATATAAAGAACCCGAGCGCTATAAGGCGGAGAAAGAGAAGATTGCCGACCTGGTCGTGGAAGTGCTAGATAAAAGATTTCCGGGGCTGGCGAAACAGGTGGAAATGCGCGACGTGGCAACTCCTATGACCTGGGTACGCTATACCGGCAACTGGAGGGGCAGCTACGAGGGATGGATGTTTATTTCTCTCGATGAAAATATGAGTAAAACCCTGCCGGGACTGGATAACTTTTACATGGCGGGACAGTGGGTCAATCCGGGCGGCGGTATGCCCACGGCCGCTATGTCGGGGCGCAACACCATACAGGTTATCTGTAAAAAAGATAAGAAAAAATTTATTACTGCCACGCCATGACCTTTCCATAAAGCCGTTTGCATCCAATAAACTAATTGTTGTTCAATAGGGACGTGACCAGTATCACCATGTTCACGGGCAAGGGCGGTGTCGGCAAGACGACCTGCGCCGCCGCTACAGCACTCCACCACGCTTCCGCGGAAGCGCCAACCCTGACCATCTCCACCGACGCCACGCCGTCGCTATCCCACATCTTTGAGACGAAAGTCAACCAAAAGCCAGCCCAGGTCCTATCTAACCTTTACATCAACGAAATCGGCGAGGCGGAAATCAAGGAGATGTGGGACGAGAAATTCGGCCGGGAGGTATATGAAGTCTTCTCTGCGTTCGTTGATATCGGTTATGAGGACTTTGTGGAATTCATGACCTCGGTGCTGCCGGGGCTGGGCGAGGAATTCATGGTTGACTACATCCGCGAACTTGCTCTGAAGGGCAAGTATGATAACATAGTCTGGGACACCGCCCCGCTGGGGCAGACACTTACTTTGCTGGAGACACCCGCCCTGCTGGGAAACCACCTGAAAATGGCCCCGCGTATCTATTCCAGGCTCAAGCTCGGCCGGCGAAGTCGTGAGCCGGTGCTGGACATCCTGAAACGCTGGGAGGCACTTTCCGCCGAGAATATGGCGTTCCTCAGGAATGATGTAAACTTTACCATGGTGACCATACCGGAAGCCCTGGCGGTGGAGCAGCTTGAAGGCGTTTTCCGGGAGCTGAATAAATACGGACTCGACATTAAGCGGCTGATAATCAATAACGTGGTCAAAGCAGGGGATTCTGAATTCCTGGAGACCCGCGCCAAAGAGCAGCAGGCATACCTCGGGCATATCTACGAAAAGTACTCGCACCTCGATATAATCGAGATACCCATGTTCCCACAGGAGGTAAAGGGATCGGAGCGGCTGAGGGAGGTAGGGAAGATACTATTTCCGTAGTTGAGTATTTACGCAATAGCGTATATCTTATTAATAACACATAAAGAGGAGGAATTATCAAATGACTGACACAAAATACGGCAAGTACGTGGTAAGGCATGACCTGCAAATAGGGGGATTCGGACCTGAATATATCTACACAGGGGAAGGCGATTATAAATCAGATTTCACCATCATGTTCCTGCGCATTACCGAACCCACGTTGATGGAGGAATACGCCCACTCACATGATTTCGATATGTACCTGTATTTTCACTCGTTCGACCCGGACAACATGGGAGACCTGGGAGCGGATATAGAGATAGGGCTGGGGGAGGAACGGGAGATACATAAAATAACCACCCCCACGAGCGTCTATATCCCCGCGGGGATGATACACTGTCCGCTGGAGTTCAAGAGGGTTGATAAACCGATTCTTTTCGTGCACTGCACGCTGGCGTCAAAATACGTCAAGGAAGAAGACAAAATCATACGTGACTAATGATGCGCATTTGCGTAGATGGGAAATTCTTAGAAAAACGGCGCTGAAACTTCACCCCTTGACCACGGCTATCGGCCTCGTGCGCGCCACCTTTTTGGATATACCGGCGCCGTGAGCGACTCCGACCACGTCATTCACGTCCTTGTAAGCCTCGGGGGCTTCCTCGGCCAGGCCTGACATACTGCCCGCCCGGACAGTAATACCACGGGCTTCCAACGCCAACAGGACATCTCTCCCGCTGCGTTGTTTCTTGGCGGCAGAGCGGCTCTGCATGCGCCCGGCACCATGGCAGGTAGAGCCAAAAGTATCTTTCATAGCCCGCTCCGTCCCCACCAGCACATAGGAGAAACGCCCCATGTCCCCGGGAATAAGTATGGGCTGCCCTACCGACGCATATTTCGGCGGCACGTCCGGGTGACCAGCCGGAAAGGCGCGCGTGGCGCCCTTACGGTGCACGCAGAGCTTCAGCTTTTCCCCAGACACATCGTGTTCCTCAATCTTGGCGATATTATGAGTAACATCATAGATAAGCTCCAGTCCAGCCTCGTGCTCGCTTTTCCCCAGAACCCGGCAGAAAGCCTCCCTGACCCAGTGGGTAATGCACTGGCGGTTCGCCCAGGCATAGTTGGCGGCGCAGCACATCGCCGCGAGGTAAGCCTTTCCCTCCGGAGAATCAACCGGAGCACAGGCAAGCTGGCGGTCAGGCACCTCAATGCCGTATTTCTGCATGGCCCTGACCATCTCCCTTATATAATCATCGGCAACCTGGTGCCCCAGACCGCGAGAGCCGCAGTGGACATAGAGCATCACCTGGCCAACCTGATTGATGCCCATGACTCCAGCGACGTCCGGCTCATATATCTCGTCGACAACAGCCACTTCGAGGAAATGGTTGCCTGAGCCAAGCGTGCCCAGCTGCGGAATACCGCGTTCCCTAGCCCTGGCACTGACGCGTGAAGGCTCGGTGCCGGCCATCTCTCCATGTTCCTCGGTAGTATCCAGGTCCTCCGGTCGACCGTAGCCACTCTCCACCGCCCAGCGTGAACCTTTTATTAAGACCTCGTTAATTTCCTTAGAACGCAACTTTATTCTGCCCCTGGAGCCCACACCTGAAGGGACAGCGTAGAAAAGAGCGTCAATAAGCTCTTTTATCCTGGGATTGACCTCTTCCATGGTCAGGTTGGTTCGCATAATACGCACACCACAATTTATGTCAAAACCGACCCCTCCCGGCGAGACCACGCCACCATCTACCCTCATCGCCGCTACGCCGCCGATGGCAAACCCGTAGCCCCAGTGTATATCCGGCATCGCCAGGGAATAGCCCACAATACCGGGCAGAAAGGCGACGTTAACCACCTGCTCCAGCGCCTGCTCGTCCAGAATGTGCTTGAGCATGCCCGCATCGGCATAGATAAGCCCCGGCACCCTCATACCCGGCTTATAGCTCTCCGGTATGCGCCAGCGGTATTCGTCTACTTTCTCCAGTCTACCTCCCCATCTTGGCATCGCCTGACCCCCTAAACATCGAAGATAACCTGAACCTGATTTTTCTTCCTGTCCACCTCGAGCATATGATAGGTCGCCGACTTTACCCCCGCCCTGATTTGATGTCGGGATGGTTCGTATTTCTCTCCATAACACACCGCCTGCAAACGACGGCCGTCGAAGTAAGTTATATCGAACTTCTTAAAGATAAGCATTTCCACGTCAAAGTAGTAGATAAGGCTGTTCAGCCACGCGAAAAGCAGTCCTTCCGTATCATCTTCTTTCACGTCAACGCGGCGCGATTCGATTTCCTGTATATCGCCAAGCTCACAGATTATTGAGAACATGCCATAAGCAGCATTGGCGAAGGCCTCGGCCAGGGTTTTACCGTAGGCTATCAGCCCGACGTCGGCGGTATGTTCAATCAGTTCAAACCTTTTCATTTGCATCGCAGGCTCAAATAATATATCCTTCTCACCGCAAAGTCAAGTGTGTTCGGCAATAATCCGATATTCACTAAAGCCCACTTTGTTTAAATAGTTACAATATCACTATAAATGATAATGTAACTATTTGCGGAGACTGTATTATGCTTAGAGACAGGAGAAGTGAAGTATAAAACCCGATAATAAACTTGATATGGTCTATTATGTCCTATTGATTCGACCGTGAAGGGAGCGCAACCACCGCCGAACCCGTCACCGTTTTATCGCCCTGCGGGTTCTCCGCCCATATCTCTACCCTAACGCAGTTCCTGCCATCCTCAACGTATTTACGAGTCACCCTGCCGTTACAGATAATATCCTCATGGACCGGATTCATTCCCCGGTAGCTGCCGCTGAGCTTTACAAGCGTCCCCTTCTCCCCAATCCAGTCGGTTATCATCTGACCCAGAAAAGACAGAGCCAGCCAACCGTGCATGATAACGCCCTTCAGGCCATTAGCCTGAGCGAAATCCTTGTCGTAGTGTATCTGGTAATAGTCACCCGAGGCGCCGGCGAACTTTACCAGCTGCATCGTCGTCGGGTATTTTACCAACCCCGGTATTTCGCAGCCTAACTCGACATCTTCGTAGAAAACGGCCTCAGACATTTCTCTCCTGCTAGTACCTGATGTAGGTATTCCTCCCCTTGGCCGCTACCTCGCCTCCCTGGTTGGTATAAGTCATCTCCATTATCATAAACAGCGTCACGCCTTCTTTCCCCTCCATCTTGCGTAACCTGGTGAGACGGGCGGTAACGGATATGACGTCGCCCACCTTTATCGGCTGGGCGTACTCAAGCTCGTTGGCACCGTTGAGATAACGTTTAAGGGGGCAGCTAGCGGATAATAGCCTGTGGAGAAGCTCGGTGGGGACAAGGGCGGCGGGAAAAGTGGGGGGCGCCACCTCCCGCCAGAGCGGGTTCGGGTCATCAATGGCCTCGGCGAACTTTCTGACCATGCCCTTTTCAATCTCATAGACCTCGGGGCCAAACTCGACATTGAGCAGGCTTTCCAGCTCTTCACTGATTACCGGTTCGTCGGTCAAGGGGATACCTCCGCGAATATCTGCTCCGTATTATAGCCTATAAATTCAGGGAATGACCAGCCATGCTCAAGCCTTCAGCTTTTTCACCAGCCCGGCGACATTCTTGCCGAAGTTCCAGGCGGTATTCAGTCCTTCCTCATCCTTATTAATCTCACCCTTCTCACGGCCGAAGCCCATGTTCCAGTAGGTGGAGCCGGGATTGATTATCTGCATCATGTGAAACCATAACAGGAGCTCGGCAAAGGTGAAATTCTGACCGCCGCGACGGGCAACCACTAGCGGTCCCCCGACTTTCCCTTTGAAAACGTCAGACTTCCGCGACATGTATCCAGCCCTCTCCAGGAAACCTTTCACCAGTGAAGTGGCCGAACTGTAGTAGACCGGGGATGCCACAACGATGGCATCCGCCTCTACCACTTTGGCATAGACTGCCTGCAAATCGTCCTCGATGGAGCAGCCTTCATGGTCGGAGCAGTAGCCGCAGGCGTTGCAACCTTTGATGTCAAGGCCAGCCAACCTGATAAGCTCCGTTTCCAGTCCTTCCTCGGCCATAGCCTTCAGGCAGTAAGCCGTCAGTATCTCGGAATTTCCTCCCTTCCTGGGACTGCCAACAATTCCAACAGCTTTCAAGATATACCTCCTATTTTTTCAAATACAGTCCATGTTCTCTTATATACACGGCGACCGGCCCGGGTACGAGGTGGTCTATCGGCTCGCCCCGCACGGCCAGCTCTCTGATTTTCGAGGAACTGATGTCTATCTCCGGTTTCTCCAGAAATACCAGCCGCCCGGAGATTCCGGGAATACCCACCTCCAGGGTTTCAAGGCTCGGGCGCGGGCGTCCCGGGCGGGGAATGGCCACCAGCCGACACATCTCGATAATGCGGGATGGCTGGTACCATCCCGGCAGCTGCTCCAGGCTGTCCCAACCCAGGATAAAGAATATCTCATCTTCAACGCCATACCGGCCCTTCAACTCGGCGATAGTGTCAACGGTATAGGACAGCCCGGGCCGCTCTATCTCTATAGCCGATACCTTCAAATTCGGTGTATTAGCCACAGCCAGATGCAGCATCTCGATACGCTGGTCTGAAGGCGTAATCGGATATTCGAGCTTGAAAGGAGGCTTCCCGGCCGGCACCATAATCACTCTCGCAAGGTCCAGTGAGCGGGTGGCTTCCTCAGCTATTTCGAGATGTCCCAGATGGACAGGGTCGAACGTACCCCCCAGTATACCTATCTTCATTCTCCCCTCCCGGGAAACGACCACTCCCATTCCATCTCACCGCAGCGAATTTTGCTGCCCATTCTCGCCCCCGCTTTCTCCAGAGCCCTGTCGACTCCCAGCCTGGCAAGCTGAATGTTAAATTGCCAGCGCAACTCAGTCGTACTCGCCCCGGCCCCGGCTACCATGCGCTCCAGCTCGGGCACGGATAGGACGTACACATCGTCTATCTTACTGACCGTAATGCCGGCGTCCCTCGGCTTCGGCCGGAACACTTTCCTGGCAGGCTCCTTACGCCCTTCCGCTACAGTTGCTACCCTCAGCACCCTCGCGGCTTCCATCATGAGCTCGCGTACACCCTTTCCCGTCGCTGCGGAAATGAATAATGCATTAATACCGGCACCCCCAAGCTCACTCTTTATCTTATCCAGCCGGTCCTGTACCTCGGACAGGTCAATCTTATTCAAAGCCACAACCTGCGGCTTCCATGCCAGTGCCGGGTCGAATAACGACAGCTCTTCATTGACGCGTTTCATATCCTCTACCGGCGACTCCGAGTTTCCGCTTATCAGATGTATGATAATTTTAGTACGCATGATATGCTGAAGGAAGTCATGGCCGAGGCCCCTGCCGAGATGGGCTCCTTCTATCAATCCTGGTATCTCAGCCACAATAAACCGATGCTCACCAACCTCAACGACACCCAGAACAGGCTCAATCGTCGTGAAAGGATAACTATCAATCTTCGGCCTGGCCGCCGAGGCTGCCGCCAGCAGCGTTGACTTACCCACATTCGGGTAGCCGATAATACCGACGTCAGCAATCAGCCTCATCTCCAGCAAGATAGTCCGTTCTTCGCCTGTCTCTCCCCTCTGCGCAATACGTGGAGCCTGATTCGTCGAAGAAGCGTAATGAGCATTGCCCCAGCCACCCCTACTCCCTCTGGCCACAACAACTCCATCACCGGCCTTCTCCAGGTCAGCCAGAAATTCGACGGTATTATCCCCCGACTTACACGACACCAGTGTGCCCGGTGGCACTCCCAGCACAAGGTCTTCCCCGTTTCTACCGTGTTTCCTGCCGCCACCACCATTCGTGCCCAGGCTCGCTCGAAAAACTCTTTTACGCCGATACATCAGTAAGCTGTCCAGTGAACCATCAGCCCTTACGATAACGCTGCCCCCCCTGCCACCATCACCCCCATCCGGCCCCCCATATGGGACGAACTTCTCCCTGCGGAAACTTATAGCGCCATCCCCACCATCTCCTGCCCTGACCCTTAATTCTACCCTGTCAAACATAGCCCTACACTAGAAAACGTCGTATCCAAATACCAAAAAAGTGTCACTACATAAAAATATTATATACCTATCCAACCCTGATTTCTAAATATTAACAGTCATATTAATAATACAGTAAGGGGGTACGCTAAAAATTGCATTGTCAAAGCTATTGTCACCAAAATTCTAATAAATATAATGACAATAACAGCAACAAAAAATAACAAATTTCACCTAAAATTAAATAAAATCATCCGGTGAGTCGGTCGTTCATTGGATAGCCTGCGCCATTTTTCACGCAGTACGCGTCGCTTAATGAGGATTTCTACCGTTTGAACCTGAATGCAGGCAGGTTTGAATGTCCTGAATCTTCCTTTTGACGTAGTGGCTGCTGTTTACTTCTGATGATATTTTTTTACAGGCAGCTGTTACCGAGGCGGCATCTCGGTTGCCAAGCTCATGGCCGATTTGCGCCAGTGAGTAATTGGTTTCTTGCCGGATAAGGTACATGGCCAGACGCCGGGCGAGAGAGGCATCTTTATCTCTCCGCCGCCCAACCAATTCTTCTTTGTCGAGGTGGAAGCCGTCCGCCACGGCTTCCAGAATCGAGGACGATGTAACCGAATCCGCCAGGGGTTCTTTATTAGCTATATCTTCCAGAGCCCTAGCGGCGACATCAACGGTCGGTAACTCCTGGAGCAAATTGGCGAAGGCGACCACCCGGTTCAGGGAGCCCTCGAGTACCCTGATGTTACGATCGACATGCTGGGCAATGAACTGCAGTACGTCTGATGGTAAGCTCAATCCCGTCTGTTTAGCCTTGGATTCCAGAATGGCTAGACGCGTGATAAAATCGGGTAGCTGTATATCTACAATAAGACCCCATTCAAAACGGGAGCGTAGCCGTTCTTCCAGTAAGGGAATTGATCTGGGAGGACAATCGCTGGTGACAACGATTTGCCGGTTGGTATTGTGCAACTCATTGAAGGTATGGAAGAAACTTTCCTCGGTCTGCTCTTTGCCGCTTATGAACTGGATATCATCAATAAGCAACATGCCAATACTTCTGTATTTACTGCGGAACTCCTCAGTGCTTTTATCGCGAAGGGACCGAACGAACTCGTTGGTGAACTGCTCGGCGCTTGTGCAGATAACATTGGCGTGATTGGCAGTCGCCTCGTGTCCGATAGCGTGGAGCAGGTGGGTCTTGCCCAAACCAGCGCCGCCATATACGAAAAGCGGATTGTAGCTGTGCCCCGGATCTTGGGCGACAGAGAGAGCGGAGGCGCGAGCCAGCCGGTTGCTGGCGCCTTCAATAAAGTTATCAAAGATATAATTGGGGTTGAGTTTGGTGCAAACGGGCGCCAATGCAGAATAATCCGTTACAGCATTGGCGCCGCATTGATTACAGTGGTTTTTGCCGTTGACCTGAAAGCTTACCTGCACTCCCGGAGCAGTGAGCCCGATGAGAACTTTCTCGATGAGAGAGCGCTGGTTTTTATCCAGGTATTCAGCCGCGAACGTGTTAGGAACTCCGATAACGAACTGATTATCCTTGTAACTTAAGCCGGTGGTTTTGCCGAACCAGGTGCGGTAGTTAGGTTTGCTGACCTGGATCTGAAGCTCACCCAGGGCAGTTTCCCATATTTCCTGTGGCGTTCTGGTTCTGGTTGTATACATATATTCAAGACTTGCCTGCCATGGTGACATCTGCAGGCAAAAACTAACCCCCTACCCTGATTTAATTACAAGTTCACCCTACTCAGAGATTAGATACTGGGTATCCCGCCTATTTTCGGCGGATTTGGTGGAGAAAATTTAATGAATTTTTGTTCTATTAACGTCATAAAGCATACTACTAGTGGCACCCGCATGGCAAGGTTTCTGGTGGCAACAACCAGCCATTATCACCCAACTTCTGCCCTTAATATCTCTTTTAAACTTCATCATTTGTTGATTATTGGGGGTTGTCAGCCCAAACGGCAAGTTGTCGAAATAAATTTTTTTATGCTAGAATTCTGTAGTCGGGAGGCTTGATTTGCGCATTGTTTTTATGGGTACGCCCGAATTCGCTGTCCCATCCCTGGAACGCCTCATCCTCAACCAGTACCAGGTCGTGACCGTCTACACCCAGCCTGATAGACCCGCTGGCCGAGGGCGCACCATGGTTTCGCCGCCGATGAAAGAGGTAGCCTTACGGTTGGGTCTGCCGGTGTTGCAGCCAGTGAATCTAAAGTCGGTGGAAGAGGTATCCAGGCTGGCCGAGTTAAAACCCGATGTTATCGTAGTGGCTGCCTTCGCCCAGATTCTGCCGAAGGCGGTTCTGGACATTCCCGCTTATGGTTGTATCAATATCCACCCATCCCTGCTGCCCAGGCACAGGGGTGCCTCACCGGTGGTGGCGGCAATTCTGGCCGGGGATGAATTCACCGGCGTAAGCATAATGTTGCTGGAAGCTGGTATGGATACGGGTCCAGTGCTATCCAGGGCGGCGATTTCAGTTACCCCATGGGACAACACCGGCTCGCTTACCGGAAAGATGTCTTTAATAGCGGCGAGTCTGCTCCAGGAAACGCTGATAGGCTGGCTGAGGCATGAGATTGTTCCACAGCCACAGAACGATGCTGAAGCGACGTATTTTGCCCGGGTTACCAAGGTGGAGGGGGAGATTGACTGGAGCCTGCCGGCAGTAGAAATCTGGCGTCGAGTACGCGCGTTCAACCCGTGGCCCGGGAGCTATACCAGGTGGCGGGGTAGGCAGCTAAAGATAATTGAGGTAGTACCAGTGACCGGGGAATCTGAGGCAGGGCGGGTACTGGCTTTGCCCGGACCTGAGGCTATGCCGGGCGTTGGTACCGGAGACGGCATCCTCGGCTTACTCAGGGTTCAACTTGAGGGAAAGCGGGAGATGTCAGCCGCCGATTTTCTGATGGGCCAAAGAGACTTCATCGGGGCTATACTGCCGGGATAGTAAGCGTCCGCAGTATATGTGTTGCCTCAATCCAGGCCACTCTGTATAATCAGTGTTAAGGAGGGTAATTTGTCTTTACCACAGGACCTGAGTAAATTTGACGCACTGGTGGAAATAATCGCCCGTTTGCGTGCCCCGGACGGCTGCCCCTGGGACAGACAGCAGACGCATGACTCATTGCGGGAGAACTTCCTGGCGGAGTGCTATGAGGTGCTGGAAGCCCTTGATGAGGGGGATACAGGCAAACTCTGCGAGGAGCTGGGCGATATGCTCCTGGAGATAGTATTGCAGGCGCAGATTGCGGCCGATAACAGGGAGTTCGAGGTGGGCGATGCGATAAAGAGTATTAACGAAAAATTAATACGCCGCCACCCCCATGTCTTTGGCTCCGGCAAGGCGAAGGATGCCGCCGAGGTATCATATAACTGGGAAGTGCTTAAAAGTGAAGAAAGAGAAGAAGGGGCTTCCATGCTGGAGAGTGTGCCAAGGCAGATGCCGGCCCTGGACTACAGCCAGGAAATCCAGCGCCGGGTAGCACGGGTCGGCTTTGATTGGGAGGATACGGAAGGCGTTATTGACAAGCTGGTTGAGGAGGTCAGGGAATTCCAGGAGGCAAGGAGCGATAAAGAGAAAGCGCAGGAATACGGCGACCTGCTCTTTACCCTGGTGAATATAGCCCGCCGGGAGGGCATCGATTCCGAGTCGGCACTGCGTGAGGCGAACCGGCGCTTTTTCGGCAGATTTACCTGTATGGAGGAGCTCTGCCGTCAGCGTGGGCGGGCCTTTCATGAAATGTCTTTTAATGAGCAGAATGCCCTCTGGGAGGAAGCCAAGAGGGAGGTGGACTGAGAATGGTCGGGGCGGGCGGATTTGAACCGCCGGCCTCCGCGTCCCGAACGCGGCGCGCTACCAAGCTGCGCTACGCCCCGCCGGCATTATTATAAGTCTCTTTTGACCTTTTCAGCAACAATTGTATAGGAGAGGGATGCCAAAAGGAGTTATAGAGGGACGTAGTCCCTCTTGCTAAAAACTTCCCCCTCTCCTTTGAAGGAGAGGGGGATAAAGGGGGTGAGGTA
>Ga0315549_1000321_pt1 | contig 58250 bp, 46 predicted proteins | sample SalMarSW160200MG_FD_203101 | JGI IMG/M metagenome (GOLD analysis project Ga0315549, IMG submission 203101) | Salt marsh sediment microbial communities from the Plum Island Ecosystem LTER, Massachusetts, United States - Salt Marsh Sediment SW1601-200 ...
GATGTTGTTCGCTCGCATCGCATTGGATTTCTCTTATAGGCCATTGCCGACGAGCCGACCTGTGATTTTTCGAACGGCTCTTCGATTTCCTTCAGGTTCGCCAGCAGTCGGATATCGTTACAGAACTTATGCGCCGACTGCGCTATGGAAGCCAGCGAGTTGATTACCTGCGTATCGATTTTTCTCTGATAGGTCTGGCCGGTAACTGCGCACGTTTTAGTGAATCCGAACGCCTCTGCCAGTTCTTTATCGAGTTTTTTGACTTTCGAATTGTTTCCGTCGAACAATTCGAGAAACGAAGCCTGCGTACCGGTCGTGCCTTTGACTCCGCGCAGCGGCAAATTTTCCAGCCTGTATTCGACTTCCTGCAAATCCATCACGAATTCATAACACCACAGCGTCGCGCGTTTGCCGACGGTTGTTAACTGCGCAGGCTGATAATGCGTAAAACCCAGAGTCGGCAGGGAACGATACTTCTCGGCAAAATTACTTAACTGGTGTATTGCAGCGGCGAGCTTTTCGGCTGTTATCTGAAGCGCATCGCGCATTATTATTAAGTCGGCATTATCACCAACGAAGCAGCTCGTTGCGCCGAGATGAATAATCGGCGCGGCCTTTGGCGCCGCCTCGGCGAATGTATGAACGTGGGCCATTACGTCATGGCGGAACTTCTTTTCATAACGGGCCGCCCTGGCAAAGTCGATATCCTCGATGTGCCGGGCCATCTGGTTTATCTGTCCTTTTTTGATGTCCAGCCCGAGTTTCTTCTGTGCCTTCGCCAGCTCCAGCCATAATCTTCGCCACGTGCTGAATTTCTTCTGCGCACCGAACAGCTCAGCCACTTCGACAGATGCGTTTCTCTCCACCAGCGGACTAACGTAAACATCTTTTTGCTTTGCCATCGTTATGTTCTCTCATCGAAAGTTACTTGTCTATCTTTTGCAGGCGTCTTTCGAGCAACTCTTCAATTTCTTCTACATCCTGCTCATTCAAGTTTATATCAGCCGCCGGCGCGGTTTCTTTGGTTTGCTGCGGCCTTCTTGCCCCGACTATCGCCGCGGTTACTTCCTTCCGCCGCAACACCCAGCTAATAACAAGCTGCGCTAACGTAATTCCGTTACGTTCGGCAATTGGTTTGAGATTCTCAATCAATTCGGTGGTTGCCTCGAACTTTTTCCCTAAGAATTCCTGGTCCGTTTTACGGTGGTCTCCTTCGGGCAGTCCGGCTACTCTTTCAGCGGTAAATTTGCCTGTTAGCAGCCCTTTATGCATCGGGCTGTAAACCACAACGCCTATATTGTTCTTCCGACAGTAGGGCAGCAGCTCTTTTTCTGTATCGCGATGGAGCATACTGTAAGGCGGCTGCAGTGACGTTATCTCTGTGACTTTTTGTACCCGCCGAATCTGTTCGACTGTGAAGTTCGATACGCCGATATATCGCACCTTGCCCTGTTGCTGAAGTTTTGCCATAGCGCCGATTCCCTCTTCGAGCTGCTCGTCCGGCTCAGGCCAGTGCATCTGATACAGGTCGATTACCTCGATAGCGAGGCGTTTAAGGCTTTGATGGCATTCGTTAATAATACTTTCTTCGCGCAGACAGCTTATCTTGTCTCTTTTTTCATCCCAGACTAATGAGCACTTGGTCGCGATGATGGGCTTGTCAGCAACATCTTTCAGAGCCCTGCCGACGACTTGCTCGCTGCGGCCTCGGCCGTATACCGGAGCGGTATCTATCCAGTTGATTCCCTCATCGAGCGCAGCCCGGATGGTGCGGACCGAATCGTTATCATCCTGCGGTCCCCAGCCGAACTGCCACGGACCGCCCATCGCCCAGGCGCCGAGACCCACCGCAGTCAGTTCAAGCTCACTGTTACCGAGTCTCCTTGTCCTCACAGACATTCTCCCAAAAGGCTCTGTATTCGACCATTAGGATAAGGCTTTTGTCCGTCATATCAATACTTTTGTGCTGCAGCTTGAAAAACCATGTTCTTTTTAGTACGCTTTGGCCTGAGGTGATATTATGCAAAAGAACAATATGTTAAACCAGAGAATCAGGCTTGGAATCCTTTTGGTGTTTCTGTCCGCGTTGGTTTATGTCCTGCGCTAGGTCATTTTCCGCGACGCCCACCATATATTTATTTATCTTCTCGGTGACATAGCCTTTGTCTTTATAGAGGTCCTGATGGTCACTCTGATTATCCACGCCGTGCTTAGCGAAAGAGAAAAACGTTCGATGCTGAAGAAGATGAATATGGTAATCGGCGCTTTCTTCGCACAGGTCGGCACAAAGTTACTCGAGTATTTCAGCTCTTTTGATACCGATACGGACGGCATCTCAAAGCACCTGATAGTAAATAACGAATGGACCGATGAGCACTTCGATAAAGTCAGCAAAATACTAAAAAATCGTGAATTCAAAATCGATTGCCGCAGAGGCGACCTGCCGGGCTTGCAGAAGTTCATTGTTGCTGAACGAGGTTTCCTGCTCGGTCTTCTGCAAAATCAGAATCTGCTCGAACGCGAGGAATTTACCGAATTGCTCTGGGCCGTTACCCACCTGGCCGAGGAGTTATCACACCGCTCAGGTCTTGATGGATTGCCTGACAGCGACTATGAGCACCTGGCTGGTGATATTACCAGGGCATACAAACTCCTGGTAAGACAATGGCTCGATTACATGGAACATCTAAAGGGCAATTATCCTTACCTGTTCTCGCTGGCGATGCGGACCAATCCTTTCGACCCGCAGGCCAGAGTTGAAGTCGCCTAAAGTTTACTACCACCCGCCCGGCTGAAGCTTGTCGCTGACCTTCTGATTCCACCAGTTCGGGTCTCGCAGATATTGTTTGAGCATCATCGCCGCGATTACTCCGTCTCCGCACGCCGTTGCAAGCTGCATAGCCGCACCCACCCGGCAATCACCCGCTGCGAACACCCCCGACACCTTTGTACGCAGGTACGCACACTCACACTTGATAAAGCCGGCCTCTGTCAGGTCAACGAAACCTTTGAGAAAACCTGTGTTCGGCACCATGCCGATGAAAATGAAAACGCCGTCGCACGGATAATCTTCGACTTTGCCGGTCTTAACGTCCTTGAGTTTGACCGACTGAACCTTACCCTGCCCTTCAATCGCAGTAGCTACCGTGCTGTACTTTACGACCAGGTTCGAGTTCGGCTCATCCGCCTTTGCCAAAAGCTCCTCGGCCAGCACCTTCGTTGCGCGAAACTCGTCCCGTCTATGAATAAGTGTGACCTTTTCAGCGAATTTGCACAGGTGCAGTGTCTCTTCGACCGCCGTGTTGCCGCCGCCGACCGACATGACCTGCTTGCCTTTGAAAAACGGCGCGTCGCAGGTGCCGCAATAGCTCACTCCTGTACCGGCGCTTCTGAATTCATCCTCGCCGGGTATTCCCAGTTTCCTGTAATCGCTGCCCAGCGCCAGTATAACGACTTTAGCCACGTATTTATCATCGTCACAACTGACCTCAATGTTGCCGTCGTCGAGCTTAGCCAGACTCGTCACCTCGTTGCCGGTCTTTATTTCAGCCCCGAAATCCTCGGCCTGTTTCTGCATATTCATAATCAGGCCAGGCCCGTCTATTGTTTCGAAGCCGGGATAATTTTCAATTCGGTCGGTATTGTTGATTTGACCGCCTGGCATAAACTTTTCAAGAACTATCGTGCTCAGCCGGTCCCTCGCCGTATAAAGTGCCGCCGCAAGACCTGCAGGACCTGCGCCGACGATTATGCAATCGTATAAGTTGCTTGAGCCTGTCATGTTTTGCACCTGCCAAGTTTAATGTAGTTAGAGTCTGCCCTGTCTGATTGCACGACTTCTTTGCAGGATGTAATCCGCCCGCTCCGGAAATCGCCGTACTAAATCCTCCAGCGAAGCTGGTTCCATGACTAATATACCGTTATGCCTCAGTACTTTTTTAACGACACTCATCTTGTTGCCTAAGTCAATTTCTTCCATTTCCGTCGAACCGAGATACTCGATTTTTACAGTATAGCTGACCTGTGGCTTACTTTCCGGTGCCTTTGTTATTGAGATTATTACCGGCTCGACCTGTCCGTCACTTGAAATTACATCGACCATTGCTTTATCTATATTGTTATCGGCCATCTGAACGTACAGAGGTTCGAGAACGGCGCCGGGTATTGCTGCTTTGCCGATTTCGACTGTAAATTCCCTCGGTTCGAGATTACTGAGTTCGGCGAAATCGGGCCCTAATCTGTTAATCAGGATTTCATTGTTGTCGGCAACCATAATCCTGGTTGATATCCTGACGTCTTGCTTCTGACCTCGGATGGTTAGTGGTCCTGTTCTCATCTCTACGACTCTTTCCTGGTCTATTTCGCTCTCCCAGACGAACTCATCCAGACTGGAATCGCTCTTAAAGAGCATGGCCTTTTCCCATCGATTGGGACTTCTGATATAGCCGAAACCCGCAGCTTGAATCTCAGTTTCATCTATGTTTGCCGATTTGAGAAACATCTCGACTACGAAGCCCACATCATGCATGCTCGAATTTTTCACTAAGTAATATAAAGGTTCATCCTTTTGTAATATTGCTCTGTTCAGCCCGACGGCTTTTAGGTTGTTTACCGCTTCAATACCTCTTTCAAGCAGTTTGTTCTTTTTGATGACAACATGCTGTTTTATTTTCTCAAATACTTTAGGTACTATTTCCTCTTCAATACCCGACTGTGTTATCTCTATATCGAGCCACCTGCCGTGGTCGAGCTGTATGGTCGCCGCGAGTACACCGGACATATCCTGTTCCTGTTTGATATAGACCCACTCCATTGTGGCCTCTTCGATTTCTTGTGTTCCGTATTCGTGATTTGTGGCATCGAACTGTTCGGCGTATTGCTGGAGCCATTGTCGTGGCGACTTTCTGAAAGATGCCAGCCGATACCTGCATACAACATTAGCAAGGTTAAAACCGGGACTTGGACGTAAGTAACTCCTTAGTAAAAGCATATCTTCGTAGTGTTCCCAGTTATTATCACATTGCCAGCCGTTGCCGTTGGGCAATCGGACCGACAGACCGGCTTGGGGAATCTCCACCTGCTCGCCAAGCACAATGGTTTTTTTTGCCCGGACTATCAGATAAGCAATAAGCAGCGAAAGTGCAAACAGCACCAGAAGGAAGATTTTATCGGCCCCGTATTTCTTTAACTGCTCATCGTAACTCATTCGCATAGCGAATCATAACTGTTTGGTAGTACTTTTGCAACCTTGTGAATAATCCGTATATCTTGTGATAAGAGAAAATTGTTTCTACGTGTTTTGCCGTCGGCCGGATAATTCTTACGCTTTAGAGTGGATACGGGGGCTGTTTCGGAAGGGGTGGTTGCCCCTTGACGAAACGTAAAAAAGTGCCGGGGCGGTTTTGCTGTGTATCGAAAACAGCAACCCGGGCAAGTGTAGAAGGGAACGGGTATGAATGATTTGACTATCCCACGCGGGGCCGAGCCGAGGAAACTTTTACAATCCGTAATTGAGGAGCGGATACCTGCCATTATGTCTTACCTGTCGAAAGGCAAATGGCACGTGGCAAAAATTCTGCTCAAACACCTGGGAGCCAGTCGCCTGAGCGTCCAGGTAATTCACGCCGACAGACCACATCCGGTCAATATCCAGTTAAATCAGCCTGTCGGAGTTTCTCTCAAGTATCGTTACGGCAAGGTTGTTTTTGATACGACCGTAGAAGGCTTTGAGCAGTCCGGCAATAACGGTGCCCATATAGCTCTCATAGTGCCGGACCGCGTAGAGATCATAGAACGACGTAGCTACTTCCGCGTCAATGTGCCGAAGTCGCTGAAGGTGAATATTACCATTTGGCACCGCCGTCATCAGGAAAGACCGACACAGTCGTCTGACAAGTACTGGCAAGGCAAACTTATTGATATCAGTGCCGGAGGACTGCAGGTCGTCGTGGAAAATTCACTCAATCCTGATTTCAGAAAGGGCCAGTTTGTCACGCTGCGTTTCACAGCCCTGCCTTACGAGCAGCCTGTTATGTTCAATGCCCAGATAAGGAACATTCTGCCGACTGCAAACACAGACGGAATTTGTCTCGGTATGCAGATTGTCGGACTCGAAGCCAGCCCCGAAGGCCGCGAGACTCTCAGGTATTTGTGTGACATCGTCGAGCGGTATTACCAGATAAACCACTCAAGCGCAAAACAGCAGGACCTCAAATCGGCAAATTAACTCAGAAGGCCGCTTCTAATCGAACGGCATTTTAACCCCGCCGTCGCCCTTCCTTTCGATGTTGCTGCGGCGACCTTGTTGTGGTTCAGCCATCGGTGAATATTTGCAGATACACCCTTCGCGGATTTTAGTCAGGTCTCCGTCGGCAACCGTCGCATAAGCTATCCCGGCAACGGTCTTGTTAACCTTAATGGTAGCCACTTTCACTTCAGTCTTTCCGATTACCTCGCCCGTGTCGGAATCGATAATCTCTTTACCCTGGGCATAAACGTCCAGCAACAAGCCCTCAGCCAGCCTTTTGCTTCCCTGGTTCACTATAATTGTCCCTGCCGCATCGACACTCGCTACGCGTATCGGAAAAAAGTCTTCAACTAAGGTTTCAGCCGCCTGCCTCGCGGCCTCGGCGATTATCCTGTCACCTATCTGCTTCACGTCCACCTTGTCGGGTTCCCACTGTTCGTAAAGCGCCTTGACATCTTCCGTCTCGAGCACCAGCTCGATGGTACCTGCCGTTCTGACGTGCCTTGTGAGCCCACCTAACAGTCGATAATCGAATACGAATCGCCCCTTGTATTCCGCCACGTCGCGTCCCGTCGCAGCCAGTTTGACCTGCTTCCTGGTAAGCACCGCATCGGAAATTGTCCCCGCAAGGACATAATCGCCGCCGAGCACCTCATTCAGTTTCGCCTGCTCATCAATCGAACCGTCCGCACGAAGGACCCTCTTTTCCTTCAGGTACTCTCTGTCATATTCCCTGTCAAGCACCATGAACTTGTTGGTGCCGGTAAGGGCGTCCGTCAGCTTCTGGCTGAGCTGCTCGGCTATATCCTCACCGGGCATCAAAAAGCCGAAGTGAAAGACGGGCTTCAGCGGCCTGATGGGCATTATCGCCAGCCGAATCCTCTCGGTGCTGTCGAGCGGCTCATAGTCAAGCACCCATACCTTCAGCTTGACCTGGTAATTGCCGTCGGTCTTATTTTCTTGGAGCACTTCGTATGTCTTAACGAGACCGGCAACGTCGGTTCTTTGCACACTGCCTGACGTCTCCACCGAAACTGCGTCGAACTCGATATTCTTGCCCGTGCCGGTACGATTGACATCCGCCGTGGCGGACCTGTAACCGAATTCGTAATCGCCCGAACCGACGCGAACACCCTTAGCCTGCGCAACCGCATTATACAGAGCGTTCTTTATCGCCTCGTCTATCGTAGCGCCCTGCCCGACGGACTCCTGCACAATCGTTGTCTGCGAAAAACCCATGAAACAGCAGGCCGAAATAAAACCCAAAATAAGCATCAGCTTTTTCATTTCCTTACCTCTGTCCCCGGATAACGGGACACATAAAAACACACTTGAAATATCCACACTCTACCATGCCACCGACTTGTTGCTGCCTCTTTTGCCTATCAGCACCTCTTCCTGCCAAAATCGCAGACCGCTGGTCAGGTCGGTGATTTTAAGCTGAAAGTAATACTCCACCTGTTGGCGTTTCTTGTCGTACCTCAGGTTTCGCTGAAATATCTTGCCCGTTATGCTCAGCTCCGGAGCTATCAGCTGTTTCTTGGCTGCGAGCGTATCGGGGTCGAATTCGTCACCGACCTCGGAATCCCGCAGGTCTCGCACGTCGTAAACCATCTGGTCCGGCGCTCCCGCACCGCCGACCGCAGAGGTCATCACCACCTGCCCGCTGTTCATCAAATCCTGCTCTATCTTGGCCATGAGCTGGTCGGTGTCGATTCTTTGCATCGTGTCGTTCACTATCCTGCCGGTGGTCATCACGTATCTTCCGCCGTCCGGCTTGTTCAGTTTCCCCGACTGAATCATTGATTGAATCATCTCGCTCGCCGCCCGGTTAAAATCGCGGTAATCAAGCGCCATCACCGCTTTGGCTTGTTCGTTAACCGTGTCGATGTTCTCGGTTTCCGGAGCACAGCTCAACAGAAAAGACGCCGACAAAAAAAATCCCAATAGAAGTCTCTTTGCTCTCATAGTTATTATCCTGCCTTTCTTGTATTAATTTTGAAGTCCACCGCATCGCGCGACGGCGCGACCGAACTAAAGCTGAACCGGCTTTTGCCCTTGGCTGAGACGGGCAGCCACGTACTCGCGGCACTGTCTATCACCATACCCCGGTCGTCCAGCCATTCGATTTTGTACTCGAATCTCCTGACGCCCGTTGAGCGGTTATAGCCGTCAACCTGCAGCACCATAAATCCTGCCTTGTTCGTGCCGGTCACCACATGGGTGATTTCAATCCCCTGGCCAATCAGCGCGCTAAAAGCCGCACCCACCGGCCGAGTAAGAATATTGCTCATCAGTGTGTCGCTGCGTATTTCCTCATTCAGATTAATTCTCTCGTCATGAGACTCGTAGCAGCCGCTCAGCACCACCGCCGTAATTATCAGCAGAACGTTTAGTATTGTTTTCATGACTTGTGTCTCCTGTAATTTGGAATCATTGCACGCTCTTAGAACTTTATAACTCCATAAACCGGCGAGCATCGCCTCGTCGGAATTCTAACATATACAATTGCGTTGTTGCAATCTCCAACATCAGCCTCGAAACTCTGTCCTCCTCCTGCCGGCGTGATTTCTATAACGCCATCCATCGGCTTCTCTAATCGCGCAACCTGAAAATCTTTTGGAAGCGTCGTCCAAATTCGCACATCCGCCGCCGTTGTGGCAAAACTGTAAACCGCCATCGCCACCGCAAGGCATGTACCCCCCGATGAATTATCGCTCTCGAACGCGTATTGAGCCAGTACCTTGGCCGTAGCCGATATGATTGCACGCTGCAATATCACATCGAAGTCTTTCTTGAATTCCGTCTGAATCACACGGTTCATGCTTGCAACCAAACGCGTTTTATACGTTCTGCCCCCGGCCTGGACCAGCAAATGGTCATACGCTGAGTCCCGAAACCGCAGCCTGGGCAATGCTATTCCCACGTAACGTACCTTCTTTGTGGCTACGAACAGCGGAATATCAAGCCTGAACTCCTCCTTCACCGGGCCCAGACCGTTCTCGAATATCACCCATACTATACCGCCCGCAGGCCTGTCACACGCAAGCGCCTGCTCAACTGCCGTCAGGTCTTCGGCAATGTATTGGTTTTCACTGACCATTCCGTACGATTCCTTCAGCAGGTCAACCGCTTTGGAGTAGTCCTGCTCGGCGGTGAAGAACACCCCTGCAAGATACGTGGCAAACGGATTCACAAAATCAGGGTAAGCCTCGAAAGCGTAGAGATTGGGATACTTCTCGGCGAGCAGCTCAGCCAGTTTCGGATTATCCACGTTCGACTTATACAACGACTTGTTTTTTGATTTCTCGTTTATCTCCTGCTGTAGTCGCTGTATTTCTTCGCTGAATTTTTCTTTTGACCGCCTTTGCCTGTCCAGAGCACGGTTCAGCTCCACCCTCGCCAATTCCATATCACCCTGGGCCATGAAATTAAGCGCTTTGTACGTATTGACCATAACACCGTCATACTCCTGCCCGCGATAGGGCAGTGCATTTTCGTTGATGACGGTCGTCGCAAGACCATCGGCAATCCTGTTCTGCTCGTCATAGTACTTGAGCATGTCTTCCGACCTGTCGAAACAGGCGGTGCTCTCCCGGCCTCTGCCCAGCAATCGCTCGATTGAACCGAGCTGTAGTGACCATAACAAATCTTCTCCTTGTGGCTGTTTGTGTGGCTTGACCTGCCTCTGCACGAAAGCGAGAGAACCGCAGTAGTCACCAGCCTCAAAATACCGGTTGAACGCCGCAAGCTTGTCTTTGGGGGCATTACAGCCGGCCGCAAAAAACAGCACAGGCACAGCGCAAAGCGAAAGAGCCGTGACTCGCTGCCGCAAACCGGATTCCCTCATGAAATACTCCGCCTGTGATTTAATTACTAAGCTTGTTTCTGTGTTTACTGCGAAACTGTTTCGCCGCGGTCCGGCTCGGTCTTGTCTTTTGTGACCGGCTCCGGCGATAACCTGCCTCGCAGCAACCGCAGGTACGACCATTTCACAAATCCACTGGCGCCGAACGTGCAAAAGCCGATTGCCAGCGCCGGCTGTCTGAACCAGATAACCAATCCAAGAACAAGCAGACTCGTTAAAAGATATTCAAATGGTTTCTTACCCTTGAAGTAACGGTTCAGAATATGCGTGTAGCGAATCCTGCTGACCATAAGAATCGCTGTGCCCAGCAATATAAAAGGAAGCGTAAAAACAATAGTGTTCTGCAAGGCTGTATAAAAACTGCTGCCCTTTTCCAACATTTCCGGTAATGTCTCCTCGTGGAATATAACGATACTGACCAGAACACCCGCGGCCGCCGGACTCGGCAGCCCGATAAAGCTCATATGCGCCGACTCGTCCTCTTCATTTTCCACGTTGAACCTGGCCAGGCGAATCGCAGTACAGCTTACATAAGCAGCCGCAGCCAGCCAGAAGAATCTTTGCAGGTACGTTTCGAGTACGGGATTAAGGCCCGCAGCAAGTACATTCTGCTCCATAATCTTCATTGCGATAAACGCCGGCGCCGCCCCGAAACTTATCATGTCGCACAAGCTGTCTAACTGTCCCCCGAAGCTCGATGTATTCTGGCTCATTCTCGCAACCCGCCCGTCCAGCATATCGGCAATCATTGCAATCAGTACCATATAGCCGGCCGCGGCAAAGGTTGTAAACTGTCCGCCGAGAACATATTTAGAACTCAGACCGGTCAGCACAATAGCCGTAAAACCGCACAGGCCGTTGAGCATCGTTATAAGCGACGGAAGCACCGTTATATAATTCAATCGCTGCCTGCGAACATTGCGCAGCAACGAGCGCCTGGCAGCCTGTGTCCTTAATTTCGGCATGTTCTGTACCTTGCCAGAATTGTCAGCCCCGCCTTTACTTTGTCACCAACCCGTACAGTACATTCGATATCACTGCTAAGCGGCACATACAGCTCTGTTCTTGAGCCGAATTTAATCATACCGAATTTTTCACCGCTCGCCAGCACATCTCCCGTCCCTGCCTTGCATACTATCCGACGTGCCACGGCCCCGCTTATCTGCCGCACGATTAGCTTATCGGAAGGGTTTTTTGTGCGTACGAGTTTCAGGTCGTTCGATTCGTTTACTTTGCTCGCCAGCGGGTCACGGGCATCTTTGAATTTGCCTTTTTTGTAGTTTATCTGCGATACCTTCACCTCACATGGCGCGCGGTTGATATGTGCATTGAATATGCTCAGGAATATACCTATCCGCAGTGCAGGCCCGCCGGTGTACTCGTTCTGGACCTGTTCGATATCCGTGATTCGACCGTCCGCCGGTGCAAGTAGAATATCATCATCCTGCGGACTCGACCGGTACGGGTCACGAAAGAACGACAGTACATATACCAGCAGAATAGCCAAAAGCAATTCTACGGTTATAAACACCCAAGTGCTTAAAAAAACGACACCCATAAGAAAACAGAGTACCATCACCGCCATGATAACCGCTGGAATCACCACTACCTGGGGCAGACCGTATTTGGTCAGGCTGACTCTCATAGCTGAATATGATAACCACCCCGGCCGGTTCTATCAATATCTTTGGCGGTTAGGCGTTGTGGGCAAAAAAGCAGCCGGCCTCCACAAGAGACCGGCCAAGTTGAAGGGGGATTTAGGAAAAACTTTCTTTTCTATCTATTTAGACGTTCCCTGCACAAGAAATATTTCGATTTTTTCAAAAATATCCCGGGCCAGGCAAAAAAAGCAGCCGGCTCTGCCACAGGCCGGTTGTCTCAAAGGAGGTATCGATATTATTCAGCCGCTCCAAATTATACAGACACGCGATTTGGCCAAATATTGCTGTTTTTTTGGAATTTTCGCCTAAAATCCTGAAAATATGCAGATATTCAGGCAAATATACCAGTTGTGATTGTCAGGTTATAGAAGCTGCCTGCTGATAATCTTCTCTTGTACGCGATAAGAATCATCTCAAACTCTCAGTTGCATTCTTGCCGGCCCCCTGTGTGCTTGATAAATAAAATAAAACTCACCTAAGACTATTCAAGACAAGCACTTACCAATTCACTGTCGCTTTGCAACTGATACTCCTGACTGAAGCGCTTCCGATTATAAGAAACCCAACAAATCTGCAATGCGACCGAAAAATGTTCGATTTTTTAAAAAACACCCTTGACATTTTAGTTAAATAGCGAATAATATATATATAAACAATAATCAAATTACTCAAGTGGGGCGCAAACAATGGCTCTGACGCAGGAACTGGGACTGAAAAAACCTATTGTTCTTTTACCGCATGAGGCGTTGCTGAATGTCTATTACACCGCTTCCTGTCTGAAGAAAAAGGCCGACCAGTTCTTCGCTCCGTTCGGCCTGACGGACGTGCAATTTAACCTGATGATGCTCGTCAAACACCAGTCTGGAAATGAAGGTGGGCTCAGCCAGGCACAGCTCAGCGCAATGATGCTCGTCAACCGGGCCAATATCACATCTCTTGTCGACAGGATGGAAAAAGCCGGACTGGTCGAGCGAACGGATTCACCCACTGACCGACGCTACAACATAGTCAAACTAACCGCTAAGGGCAGAAAGCTTCTCGATGAAGTCGAGCCGCTTTACGGCAGGGAAATAAGAAGAGTTATGGCCGCCCTGAAAGACGCGGACCAGAAAAAACTAATCGCCATGCTCGAACGCACTCGTGCAAACATCGACTGAAGGCAAAAGAATACTGAAAGGGAAAAAATACCAGGGCCTTTCGAAAATCTAAAGGAATAAGATTATATTCTGAAGCCAAAATTTTTTCTTCGTTTAGTTAAGATATGAGCAATATAGATATGAATCGTTCTGCCGTACTTAAATCGCGTTGGTTGTGTCGGGCCGTGGGTTTGGCCAGCGGTATTATGATGGCAGCCGGCAACTTGTATCCTCAGCTGGCTCCACTGCAGTTAATTGCGCTGGTTCCATTATTGTATGTAGCAGCTAAGTACGGCTTTGAACAGCGAACTATGGTTGCGACCGGTTTCTATGCCGGATTAGGTTATACCATACCGCAGACCTTTATTTTGCTCCTGCCTTTTCCTATCACACTTCTGCTTGTGGTTCGTCTGACTGTAACTTTTGTTATATTCGCATGGGGTGCTGGTATTTTGATGCGTCGTTCTGCAGTCGCTGGCCCAATAGCGACAGGCGCACTTCTGACCGTATTGGACTGGGTGAATATCACAGTCTTTTCCATGTGGGGGACAGCCCAGTCACTATCACGACCATGGTCCAGCTACCCACTTGCCATACAGTTTGTCTCAATTATCGGTATAACAGGAATCACTTTTTTCATCGCAGCCTCACAGGCCCTCTTGGCAAATGCTTTGGCTAAGGCCGAATTACGTCGTCGATGTATAACGAGCATAGTTGTCTTACTGGCAGTTGTCTTTGCCATAAATCTTGTTGCTTCGCGTCCATCCGAATCGGGAAAGTTGACCGTAGCCGCTATAGGTTGGACAGACTCGCAGGAAGCCGAATGCGGTGGTGTCTTTTCACCGCGAGGATTTGAGGCTCTCTTTGCAGAGCCGGTGGCCCGGGCCGCCGGCCGCGGCGCTAAATTGGCTGCATCACCCGAATTGGCATTTGCATATTCTACGGGCAGCTTTGATGAATGGATTGATGAATTCCGTAAGGTTGCCCGCAAATATGATATAAACCTCGCCATAGGCTATTTGAACGTCCCCGCCATGGAAAACAGACTGCTTTTCGTAGCGCCTGACGGCCGAGTTTTGGCGCAGTATACAAAGACACATCTGACACCTTTCGAGGATTTCAATAAGGGCAACGGCGTACCGACTACAGTAAATATCGAAGGTTTCAGGGTAGGAGGTATGATATGTCACGATGATAACTTTACGGGCTTGTCTCGGCGTTACGGCCGTGCGCAAACTCAGATTGTCGTTGTTCCTACACTTGACTGGTCAACTGTAAAGGCAGCGCACCTGCAAAGCAGTATTCACCGTGCTATTGAGTGTCGTTACGCTGTTCTACGTGCCGCAAAGGACGGCATCAGTGCAATTATTGCACCGACCGGCGAGGTGTTGGCTCGGATGGACCATTATAATGACGGACCAGGATTTATTGTTGCTGAAGTTCCGCTATGTTCAGAGGTAACTTTGTTTAGCAGATTCGGGCACTGGCCGGTTCTGGCGGCAGCGATTTACTTGGTGCTATACACCGTTCTGCTGCGCGATAAAAAAGGTACTGTCTGCCCAGTTTGATAGTTCTAAAGAGTATGCGTGGACAAGTTGTTGTGAGTTTAGTTAAGATATATGCAGTATATATATAAATAATACGGAGAAGACAAAAATGAATAAGAAACTCAAATGGTATTCGTTTCGCTGGCAGACTGCTTGCTTGGTGCTGTTAATAATATTGATTGTCGCGGGTTACGGCTGTTGTCGGTTGCGATTTGTTCTTATGCCGCCTTCTATTGGTTCCGGCCAGGCCGGTCCCGATGTGCCATCTGAGCCGTTCGAGAAGATATGGACAGAGCAGAAGGTAGTACTGATTGGAATCGGCGACAGTATAACCAATGGCTTCGGAGCTCCGAGAGAATTGAGATATTTCGAACTTCTCCAGACCAACATCAATGAGAATTATCCTGACATGGAGAACAAAGACCTGAAGACCGTTTTGCCGAACCTGACTGCCTATAATTATTCCGAGGATTACACCGTTACTCAGGAGCACCTCGAGCGACAACTGCCCAGAGTCAAAAAATTCGGCCAAGATGTTTTTGGAATAATAGTAATCACATCCGGCGGCAATGACCTTATCCACGATTATGGCAGAACACCGCCGCGCGACGGCGCTATGTACGGCTGCACATACAAACAGGGCGTTCTGTGGACTGAAAACGCCAAACAAAGAATCAGGAAACTGCTCGACGGCCTCATAGAAAAGTTTCCCGGCGGCTGCGAGATATTCCTGGCGAATATCTATGACCCGACCGACGGTGCAAGTGACCCTGAAAATGCGGGTCTGCCTCGATGGCCTGACGGCAGCAAAGTTCTCGGCTCGATGAACGAGAAGATTGCCGAACTCTGCACGGAGTACGAAAACGTTCACCTTATTGATATACATTCGCCGTTCCTGGGACATGGGGTTCACTGCCGCGATTTCTGGTTGAAGCATTACCATAAAGATGACCCGCATTATTGGTACTATGCGAATCTCGAAGACCCCAACCCTCGCGGCTACGACGCCATAAGAAGGTTATACTTGCTTAAGATGATTGAGGTCTTGCCGGAAAAACTAAATCCTCAGAGAGGAAAAAAATGAGCAGAACTAAGGCTACAGGGTCGATTTTGAAATGGGCTGCCAGAGTACTCGGTACGTTGTTGCTTGTGATGGTATTTACTGTTTGCACTGGTGAAGGCCTGGCAAATGGTTTTCCTAATCCTCTCAAACAGCCGGTTAGCGTTCAAATTGAATTTGCCGGCTTGTTCATTCTATTGTTCGGTTTAGTTGCTGGCTGGAAATGGCAGGGGCTTGGTGGTATTTTAATCTTTGTTGGTAATATGACTTTTCATATTATTGAAGCTAAGCTCTATATTAACTGGGTATTCGCACTTTTCGACTTGACAGGCCTGCTATATATAGCAAGCTGGTTAATGAATCATCAGAACCCGGAGAAAACCAATGAAGCTTAAAAAGCGAATGATCCTTGTTGCTATGATTGCTGTAATCGCCGTAATCATCGTTATTCCGGCCTTATGCCGAAGCTCACGGAAAAACGGCTTACAACTTCTGAATGATTCTGCAAAAGACACCAATCAGAATTATCTTGTCGTGGTCACCCACGGCTGGGTCGAGAAGGGCGATGACTGGCCGCGAGACATGGCCGAGGCCGTCATCTCCCGCATCGACCCAAACCAGTGGATGTGTGGATATTTCGACTGGTCGAAGGGTGCTCGGACGATTAATCCCGCCGACGCCGCCGAATACGCCCGCGACATCGCTGGGGCGGCACTTGCCGGACAAATACTAAAAGTAAACGGCAACTTTAAACACATACATCTGATAGGCCACTCCAGCGGCTGCTGGACAATAAGCGAAGCAGCCAAAATACTTGCCCGGCAGACCAAGGCCGATATTCACCTTACCTTTTTCGACGCCTATGTCCCGAACTCGTTTTCCGCCGATGAACTCGGTGATGTAAATGTCGCTGCCGATGTCAATTTCTGGGCCGACCATTATTACACCCGCGATTTCACCGCAGACCTGACCGCGCAGGATTTAATCCACGCCCATAATGTTGATGTGACGGATATCGACCAGTTTATAAACGACCACAATTTTCCCTGGAAATGGTATTACGCTACTATCACCGGCTCATTTCCCAGGCACAGCCTTATGAATGACAAAAAACTCGTTACCGATGTAAATGGAATCGATTGTGGCTTCGCCCGCTCTCTCGAAGCAGACCCGAATGCCTGGCTGCAGAGCCTCGAATTGCCGACCGGCAAACCTGCCGTAAAATTGAAACAGAAATCTCATAAGCTGCCGTAGCAGACGCGCTTCCCCTTCAGAACGGTTTAGGATATAATTCTTTATCGAAGACCCAGGCGATTAAGATGGGAACCAAAACCAAAAAACTCGACCACGCGTTTGCCTGGCTCAACGCCACGCAATTCCTCGGCGCTCTTAACGACAACATATTCAAATTGTTGGTCATTCTGTTCCTCCTTGGCTCACGGACATCGGTCGCTGTCGCTAATACGGCGCATATTCTTTTGGTAATACCTTTTTTGTTGTTTCTTGCCTTTGCAGGACGACTCGCCGACCGCCACAGCAAACGCAACGTAATAGTATATTGCAAAGCCGCCGAGTTTGTAGTTATGCTGATGGCTGTCGTTGCCTTTTGGATAGGCTCGCCGCTTCTGCTCTATGCCGTTTTCTTTTGCATGGCCGCACAGAGCACATTCTTCTCTCCATGCAAGTACGGCATCATCCGCGAGCTGGTTACAGATGAAAAGGTATCGAAGGCCAATGGCTGGATTGAAGCTGCAACCTTTGTTGCTATTATTATAGGCACTACCTCGGCTCCCCTGTTCCCAAAAGCCGCACATGGCAATTACGCGGTTTCATCCCTTATCTGTGTTTTCTTCGCAGCAGTGGGCCTTGCTGCCTCGACGAGAATTGCAAAAACGCCACCTGCCGGCGGAACCAACAGAGCATCGGTGCTGTTTATACGGGATATTTGGCGCACTCTCTGGAGCATTCAGCGAAAGAGGCCTCTGCTCTGGGCCGTAATCGGCTCCGCCTACTTCTGGTTCGTCGGGGCTGTTGTTTATATTGCTGTTATTCCCTACGCAATCGAATATTTGTCGCTGACTAAGGAATTCAGCGTATATCTCTATATGCCTGCGGCCTTAGGTGTTGCTCTTGGGGCGCTTCTTGCCGGTCGGTTTCCAGGCCCCGGCCCTGTTCCTTTTGGTGCTGTCGGAATGGGCATCTCTTGCCTGGTTTTGGGTTTGACCGCCCCTTCCCTGAAATTGGCCTGTGTGCTGATATTTCTAATGGGTTTTTCGGCAGGCCTGTATATCGTTCCCGTTCACACGCTGATTCAATTAAAAAGCCCAAAGTACCGACGCAGCGAAATCATCGCAGCTTCATCTTTTCTCACTTGGCTCGCAATGCTCGCTTCAGCCGGCGTTGTTTGGATTTGCACCGACTTACTCAGGCTCACTACCCCGGAGCTTTTTGTGCTCATTGGAGACTTAGCACTTATCGTCGCGGTTCTAATCACTACATATTTGATTGAATTTGTGCCGAGGCTGATAAGCGCTGTCCTTGTCAGGTTTATTTACAGGCCCAGGGTTGTCGGCACTGGTAATATCCCAATCGAAGGCGGAGCACTTTTGATATGTAACCACGTCTCGTATGCCGACGCTTCTTTGATTGATGCTGCTTGTCCTCGTCCTGTCCGTTTTGTTATGGACCGTGATTTCTATGACATCCCGTGGCTTAAACCCGTCTGCAGGCTCGCACGGACCATACCCATATTGGCTAAAGACCCGCCGAAAAAAATTGCTGCCTCAATCAGAAAAGCACGAAACGCTCTAAAGGCCGGTGATGTCGTCTGTGTCTTTGCCGAGGGCTATATGACCAGAAACGGAAATATGCTCAGTTTCAAGGCCGGTTTCGAGAAAATCGTCAGGGGCACCCGCACCCCGGTAATACCAGCCTATATCGGCGGCATGTGGGGCAGCACACTCAGCTATTATTATGGAAGACCTTTCAGCACCTTGCCCGGAAGATTCGCTAATCCTGTCTCGGTCCGCTTCGGCGCGGCTCTGCCGGATAGTGCTTCTGCTGAACAGGTCAAACTTCAGGTTCAGCAGCTTTCCTGCGACTACTTTAACACGCTCAAATCATCGAAGCGCTCACTTGCGTATCGCTTCATAAGGACCGCGCGAAAAAATCGCAGACGCCCCTGCATATCCGACGCCTCCGGTAAAAAGCTTGACTACAGCCGGACATTCACCGCGGCATTGGCCTTGGCCGATAAGTTAAAGACAATCACAGCAGGCAGTAACAGGATTGGTGTATTGCTTCCGCCTTCTGTCGGAGCCGCCCTTGCCAATATCGCTGTCACGTTGCTCGGCAAAGTGCCTGTAAATCTCAACTACACGTTGTCGTTACAGGCTGTTAACTCCGCTATTACTGAGTGTGATATCAAGTGTATCATTTCCTCAAGTGAATTTCTCGAGAGATTCCCCGAGCTAAAAACCATTCCAAACCTCGTTTTCCTTGAGGATATTCACGGGACAATTAACTCCGGCGACAAATTTAAAGCTTTACTCAAGTCCAGGTTCTGTCCTGCCCGCTTCCTTGTCGGTATTAAAGACCATAGCTGCAAAGATGTAGCTGCTATAATCTTTTCCTCCGGCAGCGGCGGCAGACCCAAAGGAGTTATGCTCAGCCATCATAACATCATCTCGAATATCGACAGCATGTGCTCAATCTTCAAACTCAAACCAAATGATAATCTCTGTGCGGTGCTTCCGTTTTTTCACTCGTTTGGATTTACCTGCTCACTCTGGCTTCCGGTCATAAACGGCGTATCAGCATCATTCGTACCCAATCCTCTCGACGGAAAGACGGTGGGTCGGACCGCACGCCGGAACAGTTCGACGGTGCTGTTTGCAGCGCCGTCGTTTCTGCTCAGTTATATCAGGCGAGCTGAGCCGCAGGATTTTACACGTCTGCGACTTGTCATGACAGGCGGCGAAGAACTCAAAAAGACTATAGCCGATTCCTTCGAAAAAAAATATGGCATCAGGCCTCGCGAAGGTTACGGCGCGACAGAGTTATCTCCGGCAGTCTCGTTTAATATTGATGATATGACGGTTGACGGACTAACGCAGACCGGCACAAAGGATGGCACTGTCGGCCATCCAATCCCCGGCATCGCCGTCAAGGTCGTTGATACCGAAACCAGGGACACACTTGCCGGCGGCCGGGATGGAATGCTTTTGATAAAGGGCCCGACTATAATGCTCGGCTATTTGAACAACGAAGAAAAGACACGCGAGGTAATAAAGGACGGCTGGTATTGTACGGGTGATATCGCCCGTATCGATTCCGACGGTTTCATAAAAATAACTGGCAGGCTCGCTCGCTTCAGCAAAATAGGCGGCGAGATGGTCCCGCACGTCGCAATTGAAAACCTATGCCACAGGATTTTTGACGCCCATGGGACAATGGTAGCCGTAACATCCGTACCCGACCCCAAAAAAGGTGAAGAGCTTGTCGTACTATACCAGGCTGATGTTTGCGACGCCGGCCGGCTTCATCAGATAATCTCACAAAGCGACCTACCAAATCTTTATAAACCCAAACGCGAAAACTACTTCGCCGTAGGCGAAATACCCACCCTCGGCTCAGGAAAGCTCGACCTGATGCAGATAAAGAGAATCGCAGCATCTTTCAAAAATGAAGATTGAAATTCAGGCTGTTTCCGTGTACTCTGTGATTCCCGTATTCAATAAAAAACAAGCAATGATTTTTTAACGAAAGGAAAACAGGACATGTTTGTAACGATTATCGACGTAACCGCAAGAGAAATCCTCGACTCGCGCGGCAATCCCACCGTCGAGGTTGACGTGCTTCTCGACGACGGCTCATTCGGCCGTGCCGCCGTGCCCTCAGGTGCCAGTACCGGCGCGCACGAAGCTGTGGAGCTGCGCGATACGAAGGCTAAGCGTTATATGGGCAAGGGTGTCTTGACCGTCGTAAAAAACGTGAATGAAAAAATCGCGCCCGAAGTTCTCGGCCTCGACGCCACCGCCCAGGAAGATATCGATAAGCTCCTGATCGATATGGATGGCACCGCCAACAAAGGCAAGTTCGGCGCTAACGCAATACTCGGTGTTTCGCTCGCCGTCGCAAAAGCTGCAGCCGATTCGGCAGGACTTCCCCTCTACCGATACCTCGGCGGCTGCAACGCAAACATCCTGCCCGTTCCCATGATGAACATCCTCAATGGCGGAAAGCATGCCGACAACAATGTTGACTTCCAGGAATTTATGATTATGCCCATCGGCGCCGCCGATTTCCCCACGGCCCTTCGCATGGGCGCCGAAACATTCCATACCTTAAAGAAAATTCTCGCAGGCAAAGGCTATTCGACTTCCGTCGGTGACGAAGGCGGATTCGCACCAAGCCTCAAGACCAACGAAGAAGCTCTCGAAGTCGTAACAGCCGCCATAAAAAAGGCCGGCTACAAGCCCGGCAGGGATATATCCATCGCCCTCGACCCTGCCGCGACTGAAATGTTTGACAGCAAAACCAAGACCTACAAATTTTTTAAGTCCGCTCCGAAGAAAAAAGTCTCATCAGATACCATGATTAAGCACTGGGCCGGCTGGGTCAAAAAGTACCCGATTATTTCACTCGAAGACGGCTTGGCTGAGGACGACTGGGCCGGCTGGGCAAAACTTACAAAGCAGCTCGGCGATAAGTGCCAAATCGTAGGCGATGACCTGTTCGTCACTAACACGGAACGCCTTGCCAAAGGCGTCAAACAGGGCAGCGCAAACTCCATCCTGATTAAACTCAACCAGATAGGAACGCTTACCGAAACATTCGAAGCTATTAACATGGCCAAACGGGCAGGCTGGACAGCCGTCATCAGCCATCGTTCCGGCGAAACCGAGGACAGCACCATCGCCGATTTAGCTGTGGCCTCCGGCGTCGGCCAGATTAAGACCGGCTCTCTTTGCAGGACGGACAGAATCTGCAAATACAACCAGTTGCTGCGAATCAATGAGGACCTCGGCCCCGCCGCAATCTACGCCGGATTTATGTTCAAATAACAACCGCAAAAAAAAATACTGCGATACGGCAGATGTAGTGTTTATAATGCTTTCACTAACGCTGCATCTGCCGTTATTTTTTTTAAGTGGTTCGTATGCGAAACTTCATCAGACTTTTGATGTTTGTTATTCTTTTCAGCATAGGCGCCGTCTCACTTGCTCTCGCCGTCCTCTATCCCGACTTGCTGCGATATTACAGATACAATCAGCTGTTGCAGTCCGCCCGCCAATCAGTCGCAGACCTCGAATCGCTCAACGCACGTTATGACGCCTTATTGAAAAACATCGAAGAAGACCCCGATATCCTGTCTCGCGCGGCACCTGCCGTTATTGGCGCAGAACATGTCGACGCCAATGCCGTTTACCCGCATGCTACTGCCGAGGAACTCGCCGCCGCAAGAGATGCACTGGAGAAATACGACCAGAAAAAAGCAGCCGAACAGCCTTTGCCCCAATACCTGCAGCGTCTCGGCCGCCCGCGGTATCGAATCATTATGTTCGTTTGTGGCTGCGGCCTCATTCTGATTGCCTTTATCTGTTTCGGCCCGACTCAAAAAACAGGCCAATGTTCTGCTTCTCTTATCTTCTAAACGGCTGGCCTCTGAGAACTGTTTGTGCTTTACGGAATAAATCCGACTATGACACACTAAGTCTGGTGTTTGTTACCGAAAGGCGAATCAGGATTCACGCTGTTGTGAGTTGCTTCAGGTTAGGTTATCGGCTGCTGTCGATGTTTTGGTGTCTTTGGGATTTTTGCCTTGTTCGATTGACGAAATCTTATCGACCCTTCTTTTATGCCTGCCGCCGCCGAATTCAGTACTCAGCCAAACCTCGACAATCTTGCGAAGAAGTACCTCCCCAATCAAATCTCCGGATATGCAAAGGACGTTTGCATCGTTATGGTCTCGCGAAATCTGCGCGCTGAGTTCATCATGACACAGCGCCGCCCGAATGCCCGCCACCTTATTGGCCGCGATACTCATGCCTATTCCCGTGCCGCAGACCAGTATAGCCCGCTCTGCCTGCCCGTTAACTACTGCCTTGGCCGCTAAGTAGGCCATGTCGGGATAATCAACGGGGTTGTTATTGACCGTCCCGAAATCCACGACTTCATGGCCAAGCTGAGCAACTATATTCTTAATCTGCTCTTTGGACTCAAAGCCGCGATGGTCGCTGCCTACCGCTATCTTCATAATTTAATCTCGCTTATTCTTCTCGCCACCGCATTTTTTATCATGGCGAAGCACTTTTTATAAAAATCTTCGTCCTGCCCAATCGGGTCAGGCACCTCTTTATCATCCGCAAGCAGTAAACACTTTTTACCGCTGTCGGGACTAAGCCGCAACACCTGCTCGGCGTGCTCATGACTCATTACATATATCAGGTCACTCCGACCTATAAGCTCTTCGGTCAAAGCCGAACTTGCGTGAGCACTGATATCGATACCGTCTGCTCTGCAGACCGAAACGGCCTCGGCGCTGGCAGGCCAGCCCGTTACACCCATCATACCTGCCGAGGTAATTTTATACCCCATTTGCCCGAGCCGGTCAACCGCACAACCCAGTTTTTCAGCAACGTCTTTGGCAAAAATACCTTCAGCCATAGGGCTGCGACATGTATTGCCCGTACAGACAAAAAGCACATGCACGGTGCAAAAATCCGTGATTTGACCCTGAGAATAGACCCCTTGACGCAGAATTTCAATACCTTTCTTACCTATTTTAGCAACAGTGCTGCTCTGTTTGTACTTAGTCGGGCCGGCGTCTAATATTATTTCAATTTTATCGTCAAAAATATTTATTACCTGCTCCGCTGTAACCGGCGGTTTATCACCGCTGTAATTGGCGCTTGGTGCGACTACCGCGCACGACACCTCTGTCAGTAGCGCCGACGCGACCGCATTGTCGGGACAGCGAACGCCAATCGAATTATTTTTATAGAGGTTTTTGAATACTTCTTTATCTAAGGTTTTTCGCAGCCCTCCAATCTCATCATCACTCAGTTCGAAGATTATGGTAACCGGACCCGGCCACGCGTTTTGCACTAATTTCTTCTCTCTCAGCGATGGTTTCGGGACGTATCTGCCGAGCTGACCCTTATCACCGATATGCAGTGTATAATACTTGTTTTCGTCCCTGCCCTTGAGCTTACCGAGTCTGGCCAGGCTTTTACTGCTCACACGGCAGGCCAGTCCATAAACGGTTTCAGTCGGAAACGCCGCTAATCCCCCGGCTGCTACTATCTTAGCCGCCTTTTTTATCTGGTTAATGTCCAGCTCTTCGGGATTGAGTTTTATTATTTCGGTTTCCATCCGGTAAAAGGGTAAGATTTGCGTAAAGGATTGTCAAGAAACGACTTTTGCCTATCTACCTTCAGGACGTTTTCATACGTTATTCGCTTCAGGAGTTCCGGGAGAAAAATAGTCAAAATTCTGGAATTTTTGTTAACTAAGTGCGAACAAGCCCCCGGCCGCAGCCGTATTCCACTGCGGATTCATAACATCTATATCCATACAATTCACAATTTCATCACGCACTTTCTTGATTTTGGCTCAGTTTTAGTGTAAAATGATGATGATTGAGCAAACCTCGGAGAAAAGAATATGAAAAAGCTCATTTTCTTTCATCACTACCGTTTGTATCCTGACAGCCCATCTTCCGCTCGCCTATGCGACAGTAATTAAGCTCCCGCTGGTTTGCGAGGAACAGTTCAATTCGGGTCAAAGCTGGACTGCAGAATTCGATCTTGTGGTCACTTTCAGAGAGATCTCTAATGTATATATTGAATGGTCAGGCTCGATTATGGCTGGAGCGGTCTTCGCGCACAAGGGCACCAAAATCCGCTTGATTTTTTTCCCTCTTAGTATATACTTGCGGTAGATAATAACTTACAACCTTTTTCGGAGGGCCGTAAAATGAGTAAAACAGCAGTTTTTCTAACCGCCTCTATCCTGACCATTGGCCTTGTAATTGTCCTGGCCGATGAGCCGAACGATGCTAATATCAACGATTCAATCGATGATATCGTCGATGCGAACAATGTACAACCGATATATAAGCCTGTCAGGCCGATAGTTCTATTCCGCCAACTCGACCGCAGAATCGATAAGCTCGAACGGCAGATACAGATGCTCGTTAAAGACAACCGCCAACAAAAAGCCGAAATCGAAAATTTTGAGTTCCGTATTAAGCGTCTCGAATCATTTCACGGAAGCACTCCGGTACAACTTCGAGGCGGAAATAGATGGAATGAACCTTATGGTTCGAGGCATAAAACGACATTGGTCCCTAAAAAATAAAAATTTCTCCAGTATTTTTGTTGACTATTAACCCAAACTTCGCCGATTATAACTTCGACGGCTGTCCCATCAGCCGTTGAAGTTTACAATTCAAGCCAGCTCGGCTTCTTACGATGACGACAATGATGTTCTCGATTACTACTGGTCGTGGACTATCGACTCTAATCTCTGCGAAGCCAACGGCATATCACCAACTCTTTCATTGCCCGTCGGCGAACATCAAATCGAGCTGATTGTTGACGACGGCTGGGTTGAATCCGAACCTGATTATTGTACTGTCACAGTTATTGAGCCTCTCAAAACTAAACTGTGGCTCTGGCCAACGACTTTAAGATGCAACTCAAGGACGCGATATGTGACAGCTTTTGTTTACCTTCCTAAAGACATCGAACCCGGTGACGTCAATAACGCATCGTTGGTTATGTACCCCTGTGATATCCAGTCAAAATATCATCGCGCATTTCGTATGGGTCACGGCCGATATGCCCGAACTGTGGTAATGGCCGCTTTCGACAAAGACCAAATCTGCGGTTATTTTGGTCCCGGCTGGCACAAAGTCGAAGTCACAGGCCGATTACAATCAGGCCGGTACTTCTATGGAACTAATATGCTCAGAATCAAAAGGCCTCATTCTCACAAATGGCCGTCCCGCCGTTTCTACCCTCGGCACTAATCCTGCGGTTTTAGTAGCCCGGCCCCCAGAATTCCGGCTCTTCGCTCGCCGACGGCAGCGTCAGGTCCGGCCAATACATATATTGCCCTGATTTGTAATTCGCCTCGAATCCTTCCGGCCAGACAAGCTGCCCGTCCTCCTTGCCTTTTATGTTCTCGATATGGCCGTCCACATAAAGCACGTTCATTGCCCCGTTATGATAAAATCCGCTTGTGCAGCGATAATGTCCTTCGCGCGGCAGATTATAACCGGCCGTCCCCGGTGCATCGGCATCATAGAGCTGCGCCGCATAGCTGGTCTCACCCATCAGCATACAGCACTGCGGCTCCTTGATTTCAACGAGTTGATAACCGCCGGCCGGGCCGAGCCTGATATCGGGCGGCTCCTCATCGACAAGAAGCTGCAATGGATAATAGCCATTCGGTGCGTAGCTGGTCAGGGCTTTGCCGTGCGGATAATTTTTATACCCCAGCGGATAAGGGTCCCTGTCAGACGGGCAGAACCATACATCGGTAGTATTATCGAGAAAGAATTGCGGCTTGCGGTATATCGTCTTTGAGACGTATGGAAGCAGGGAGTTGTGCCAGATGCTCAGCAGCACATCGGGGCTCTCGAACGGTGTGATTGCGCCGGCGATTATAAGCCTGCCGTCGTTATTCTCGCAGTACATTTGAGTTGCGAGGAAGATCTGGTGCAGATTTGAGCGACATTTGACGCTTTCTGCGCTTTTTTTGGTCATACTCAACGAAGGCAAAAGCAGCCCGAACAGTAAGGCTATAACGGCAATTACAACCAGGGTCTCAATTAGCGTAAAAGCCCCGAAAGCCTTCCGGTTCGAGAATGAATTGTTATTCGGGTACATAAAAATACACCGATAAAGTAAACTTTTTAATAGTTTACTTCGAGCCAGTGTTGAAGCATAACACTTAAATCGCCTAAATCAATATAGCCGTCGGGATTGAAATCGCATGAACTGTTGTTGCTGTAAAAATTATTAGCCAGCACGGCATAGTCCCGCAGGTCTATAACGCCGTCTCGGACCCGGTCGAGGTTTACACATCGGGTATCGATTGAGACCTGGTCCATCATACTTGCGCCGCCGTATGTGTGATTTGGCTCGGGCGGATATTGATAAGCCGTGAACTTCACGTATTCCTCGCCGGGTTGCTCTTCGAACCTGTACGCGGCGGTCAACCTGTAAAACCGGCCTATGGCCCCATTGGGTTCGTTAGGCTCGTTCAGGTCAAAGTACGCGACGGTTATATCATTCGTATCGACGAAATTGGGGTCTCTCGCGATTTCCAAATCGTATGCCTGCCCGCCGTCGTCCCTGGCCCAGTAAACCACCTGTATCCACAACTGCTTCTGCCAAAAAGGACCTTGCTGGATATTGGGTATTTTAAACGTTAAAGTGGTGTCGCCCATTCCTCCGTAAAAACCCCTGCGGTCGGTAATAATATGTGAATAGTCAACGGGGTAATACTGCCAGAATTGAAAAGAGGTTGTGTAATCGATGGCCGTCAGGCCGGGCGTGCCGAAAGCGTTTACCCAGTTCGGCTCACCGTCAGGCGAGGCGGGCAGATAGCTGGATTCATCCGTCATAAAATCCCATGTTTGATGGGTAAAATCATTGTTGTCGGTCCATTCGGGAGGGTTCAAATAATCAGCGCTGGCTCGCAACCCGCAAAAACAAAAAAAAACGACTAAAATAAGCCTATCCAAAGTCTTTTTCATAACCGTCTTCTTAATAATGTGCATTATTTCTGTAAAATACATACCAGTCTAAAATCGGATTCGCCTTTTGGAATTAAACCTTATATGACGTAAGAATGCAATCCCGCAAAAAGCCTCGAAAAATTCACCCAAAGCAGCGTTATCATCACAGCCGCAAAACCACCGAGTGCCCACAGACTGTTAATCCGCGGATATTTTTGCCTGAACATAAACCGCCAGTGAAAATAACCGGCATAAATCAGCAGCGTCGCAAGCGACCATAATTCCTTCGGGTCCCACCCGAAATAGTCCGCCCATGCGAATTGTGCCCAGATACTGCCCAGCATCATACCGAGGACCATCAGTGGAAAACCCGTGCGAATTAAACAGTAGGTGTTTTGCTCGTTCACAATCCTGTTTTGCTGATTCGCTCCGATAGTTTGTATCGCCGCCACAGCAGCCTTGAACATAAAGATATAGCCGAGCACATATGCCCCGACATGGGGAACAAAGAACGGACTCTGCAAAGCAGGCGGCAATTGCTGCGGCGCTTCACTGAAAACAAATCCCGCAGGGAAAAGAATTATCGCGCCGATGAGCATATCTATCGCCCGCTGATTTATACCCAGCAGCTTATCAGTTAAATATGAAAGAATACATAAACAGGCACCCATCGTTATAAATAACTCGAACAGGTTCTGCAGCGGTATATGAGCGACGTGGAACCAGCGATATATGAAAGACCCTGCCGAAAGAACAAAGACTGCAATGAAAATTCCGTTTGCCGTTTTGCCAAGACGTAAAAGTTGTGCCAAAAACGCAAGCAGGTATACTGCTATCGCAGCGTAGATCAAAAATCCCTGTATGGAATATTTAATTGCCATTATTTATCTTTCTTTATCATTGGCCCCAGCCAGCACCGCCCGAACAAGCCTGCAGTTAAAAACACATAACCGGTAAAAACTGCGATTAAACCATTGTCCGAAACAACGGCAAGGACCGCTTGTTCGCTGCCGCTTTCTTCGGATGGGCGTAGGTAAAAATAATATCCGCCGTAATGAAGCGGCTTGTTTACTTCGATGGTCTTTGTTTCAATAATCCTGCCGTCTTTGACTACGCCGACATCACTGAAGTAATCGCGAGGCACTTGCCGCCCGTCCGGACCGGGTGAATCGTAATACTCAACTCGATAATCCTTAAGCCCTATATAAAACGGCAGTTCCACCCCGATGAATCGGGGCTGTGCCGGAAGGATAACCTGGTTGTCCATTTTCCCTTCGTAGATAACCATAATTCCGGAGCGTATCTTGTCTTTGCCGAACAATCGCTTCTGCATCTTGTGGCCGGTCTCGCTCGCTTGAATTGAGCCTGCCAGAATCCCGATACAGCCTAAGTGAATAAGTAGAAGTGACGGGCGCTTAACCAGCGACGGAAAAAGAATAAGCGAGACAACCAGGGCGACAGTAATCGCAGACCAGAACATCTGCATTGGAATCGAGTTGAATAGATTGCTTGCCCGCGCAGCCCCGACAAACGCACCATAGACACTTAATATAATCAGTGCTGTCAGCAGTGCTAAAGCAAGCCACATTATGACTCGTTTGAAGGCATTCATCGTATACCATTATAATAGCTGCGAAGAAGTAAATAAAGACACAAGATAATAGCCACAGAGAACCCAAATGACGCGAAGAAAATAAAAGTAAAATGTAGAGCTACAGAGTAACGTTCAAAAATGTTTATTTCGCAAAATTGGGGAAAAGCCGCAGGGAATTTTGAATTTTGCAGTTTTTTAGTTTGAGGGTAAAATGACCATTTGTGGTTTACGAGAACTACTTGGATTTCCAACAGAACATCTCACGAAGCTTGAGCTGTGGATTCGGAAAGGAAAAGCAATGAACAGGAAATGGTATTGTTTGGTTGTAATGGCGGTATTGGTAGTTGTGGTTGCCGGCTGCAGCGCTAAAAAACGGAGCGTTGTGGCGGAAGGCGCGAAACTGGAAAAACTCGCCGGCGGTTTTAAGTTTGTTGAAGGGCCGGCGGTTGATGCCGAGGGGAATATCTTTTTTACGGATATTTTCAATAATCGAATTCACAAGTGGTCGCTGGACGGCAAGCTGTCAACGTTTCGCGAGAACTCGGGAGCGGCCAACGGGTTGTTTTTCGATAAAGACGGAAAACTGCTGGCCTGCGAAGGAGGCGGGCGCCGGTTAGTATCCATAGACCCAAATGGTAACGTTACAGTACTCGCTGATAAGTACAACGGCAAGCAATTTAACAGTCTGAACGATTTGTGGGTTGACCCGAAAGGCGGGATTTACTTTACCGACCCGCGATACGGCAGCCGAAGCAATATGGAGCAGGATGGTGAGCATGTGTATTACTTATCGCCGGGGCGGGACAGGATAGTGCGCGTGGTCGATGATATTGTCAGGCCTAACGGAGTAATCGGCACAGAAGACGGCAAGAAGCTGTACGTGACGGACTACGCCGGAGGAAAGACATTCGAGTACAGCATCAATGAGGACGGAACGCTGGCGAATAAGAAACTCTTTGCGCCGGAAGGCTTGGACGGTATGACGTTAGATAACGAGTGTAATGTTTATCTGACAACCAGGGAAGGTGTGGCGGTTTATAACAAGAACGGTGAAAGGATTGAAACAATCGAGGTTCCCGAAAAGCCTACTAATGTTTGCTTCGGCGGCAAAGATAAACGGACGCTCTTTATCACGGCTGGAGGTTCATTATACTCGGTGCGGATGCGGGTGGCATCATCGGCGAATTCGCCGTCCTGAATTTCCCAGCTCTAAATAAACAACCTTCCGACCTGATAAGTGAGAAAAGTAAGGATATACGCAAGCACGGTCAGGTACGTAAACTGAAACACAGGCCACCGCAAAGAACGCGTCTCTGAACGCGTTATTGCCAGAGTAGCGACGCACGGCGCATAAATCAGACAAAACAGCATTATGCAGAATCCCGTCAGAGGCGTGTACTCTTTCACTAACTTATCACCTAATGTTACTGAATCCTCGTTCGTCTCCCCGACGGCATGAACGATTCCAAGTTGCGATACAAATACTTCCTTTGCTGCCGTTGCGCCGATAAGGGCGGTCCCGATTTTCCAGTCGAAACCTAACGGCCGCAGAGCAGGCTCAATGGCCTTGCCGGCCCTGCCGATGATTGAGTATTCGAGCTGCGCCTGTTGGGCCTGTCCCGGCGTTAGCCCGCTCAGCGACTCCGCGGGCGGTTTCGGATAAGCGGCAAGCGCCCACAGGATTACGGAAATAACCAGTATAATCGTCCCGGCCTTTTTCAGATACATCCACGCCCGCTGCCACATATGTATCAGTACCGCACGAGAAGTTGGCAGTCTATAAGGCGGAAGCTCCATAACAAAAGGCATTGTCTCCCCCTTGAACAGCGTGTTGCGAAGTACACGCGCCGCGATAACCGCCAGCACTATTCCTATTATATACATAATCCAGAGCATCGGCCCGCGCATATACTCCGGAAAAAATGCAGGAATAATAAGGGCATATATAGTCAGCTTCGCCCCGCAGCTCATCAACGGTATGACCATAATCGTCGTCAATCGGTTGCGCCGGTTCTCAAGAATCCGCGTCGCCATAATCGCCGGAATCGAACAGCCAAAACCTATAAGCATCGGGATAAAACTTTTTCCATGCAGACCCATCTTGTGCATAATCCGGTCCATCACAAACGCCGCACGCGCCATATACCCAGTATCTTCCAGAAATGCAATTCCCAGAAACAACAGCAGAATATTCGGCAAAAACACAATCACTCCCCCGACCCCGGCAATAATCCCGTCGATTAAAAGCGATTTTAGCCACAGCATCGAATCGCCAGGCCATACCTGATTTATCCAGCTTGCTGCCGAATCGAAAAACCACTCCAGACCCACCATCGGATAGGCGCCTAACTTGAATATCAGAAAGAAAACAACGTACATCAGAAGCAGAAATATAGGCAGCCCTAAAACCCTGTGTATGATAACCGCGTCGATACTGTCACTGAGACTGTGACGCGCCTCGACCGTACTCTTAATTGCCTCGGTGCATGCCCCGCTGATAAAACCGTATCTTCGGTCAGCCATCACGATTTGCGGATTGTCCTTGAATATTGATTCTAAATGTTCGACAGAATCGCGTACGCAGTCGGCAAGTTCCGCTCCGGCAACTTTCAGAGAAACCTCATGGTCCTGTTCGAGCAGCTTCACTGCCAGCCACCGCATACCGTATTTCTCGGCAAGCTCGTTCTGTCCCGAATCTATCAGTCCTTCTATCTTCGCCAGCTCTTCTTCGATTTCATCACCGTATCGAACCAGTCTGGAAGTGTCAGCCTTTGGCGATTCTGCCGTTTTGACAATTGCTTCAAGCAATTCACCTTTGCCCTCGTTCTTTCGCCCGACTGTCGGCGATATCGGCGCGTGCAGCAATTCTGAAAGTTTTTCGATATCGAAAACGAGTCCTTTTTGCCTTGCCAGGTCCGACATATTAAAATCCAGAACCAGCGGCACGTTCATCTCTAATAGCTGCGTAGTCAGGTACAGGTTTCTCTCGACGTTAGCAGAATCTATCACGTGCACCACCACGTCAGGCCGTTGTTCGATAATGAAACTGCGTGCAATACGCTCTTCCTCTGAATAGGCAGCTAAGCTGTACGTCCCCGGCAAATCGACGAAGGTCATCTCGTAATCGCCGTAGATACGCTTGCCTTCCTTTATCTCGACGGTAACGCCGGGATAATTAGCTACATGCTGCCGCGCACCTGTGAGCATATTAAATATTGTTGTCTTTCCGCTGTTGGGATTCCCCGCCAGCGCAACCCTTATCCGCTTCATATAAAAACCTTACTACATATATTTATTTGGTCCTGCCGCTTGCGGCAGGAGTATTTATCATTCTTGCGAACGCAGGAATCCATTTCGAGCATTCAGCACTTGCCCGCCAATATTTCTATCCTTTTAAAATTAGCCTGTGTAAATCCGTGTTAATCAGTGTCTAAAATAATTCTCTGCGTTTTCTGCGTACTCTGCGGTGAAAATTGCCGCTTACAGTTCACTTACTAAAATCTTATTCGCCATCCCTCTGCCCAGCGCCACCTTCGCTCCTTTAAGGTCGATAACAAAAGGCCCGGTATGATGGTTATTAATCACCTTGAACTCGACATTAGGCAATAATCCCATCGACGCCAATCTGTTATTCAGGCCGTGTCCCGCATCTATCCGAACCAGCACGACCGTTCGACCTTCCCGAACCTGTGACAGTGGCTTCAACGTCGTCTCTTCCATAATTTTTATACCTTCGAGCTTTTTTCTATCTGGTTGCAGAATTTTCGGAATCGCCGTATAAGTCCATTCCCGTTTTTACTCTGCCTGCCGAAAAACTCACTGAAACAAAGCAGCTTTGAAATCACCTCCGGCCCAAGCGCATGTTCCGCCTTGCACGCCGCCTGCTGGGCGGTTTGGCGGTCCACTCCGAGCACATCCACAAAGAAGGATTTAATAATCTCATGTCTGCGAGCGACCTTTTCTGCTGCTGTTTTACCTGCTTTTGTGAGTGTCACACTACCGTAAGGCTCATAATTAGCCAGTCCTTTTTTCCTCAGTGTTCGCAGCGCCCCTGTAACCGAAGGCCTCGCCACATTGAGCCTTTCTGCTATATCTTTGCTGTGTGCATGCCCGTCATTGGCCGAAAGTTCCAGAATAGCTTCCAGGTAATCTTCCAGCGACGCACTCAGATTTTCAGTTCTTTTTTTGACCTTAGCCATAAATCTATCCTTGGCAAACAGTCTTTATTATAGTTAGGACCACCTAACTTAGTCAAGGCTCTTTAATAGAAATTTTTTGGAATGCTTATCAGGAACATTTGCAGTATAATTATGTTTAATGTACTACTGTTCCTTATAGGAGATGACGTGGAAGAAATGGCAGAAGAACAACTCACACAAGGCCCGGGAAAAGGATTAGTATATTTAGTCCTGGTCTGTTTTTTTCTTTCCGGCCTCACCGGTTTAATGTATGAGATACTCTGGACGAGGATGATAGTCAAAATCATTGGGGCTGCACCGTTTGCGGTAAGTATCATTTTGACCATTTTCATGGGCGGTCTGGGTCTTGGTGCTTACATGGGAGGGAAAATAATAGACCGTCACAGAACAAGGCCTATAAAACTCGTGAGAGTCTACGGTTGTCTTGAACTTGTAATAGGCGCCTATGGACTAATTATACCGGCGCTGTTGGCTGGAGCAAAGCCGCTCTATTCGATTTTCTATAATCAGTTTTTTAGCAATTTTGTAGTCTACAACCTTTTGAGTTTTATCGGCTGTGCTGTCATCTTGTTAGTTCCGGTCATTTGTATGGGCGCTACATTGCCAGTCCTGTGTCAGTTTTATGTCAGCAAACTTTCTCATTTAGGCACACACGCCGGAAGACTATACGGACTGAACACTATTGGTGCTGCCTTAGGTGCTTTGCTGTGCGGTTTTTGGTTGATAAACCTTTTGGGAATATGGGGCACCTTGATTTGTGCTATGCTCGTTAACGCCTTTATTGGCTTATTCTGCATAGCTATAAGCGGTACACGGCGGGTAAAAAGGATAGCTGACAATCAAGAAGAAGCCGTCTATACGCAAGAGACGCCATCTGGGGATATCTGTGAAAAGGAGCCCTCTGCAAAATACCGCTGGGACGCGAGAGGAGCATTAGTGATTTTTATGATATCAGGTTTTTGTGCTATGGCGTACGAAGTAATCTGGACAAAATTGCTGGGTCTGCTCGTAGGTCCAACAACGTACTCTTTTACTATAGTCTTGGTAACCTTTATACTTGGTTTGGCTTTAGGCAGCATGTTATTTGGCTGGCTTGCAGACAAGGCCGGTCGTGTGATATGGCTGCTTCTATTCACCCAGGTCGGGGCAGCTTTATTTGTCCTGGCCGTAAGCCAGTTAATGGGAAACAGCCAATTGTTCTTTGCCAAGTTAATATTTCACTTCAAAGACCGGTTTGCCCTGCTGACTTTCACAAAAGCGGCGATATTATTCGCCCTGATGATTTTATCGACACTTTGTCTTGGTGCAACTTTTCCCCTCGTTGGGAAAATCTATACAAGAAGTGTTTCCAGGGTTGGGAAGTCGATTGGATTTGCTTATATGGCCAATACAATTGGAGCACTGCTCGGCTCATTTTCCGCCGGATTTATATTAATACCTTTGTTCGGGAAACAAGGTTCTCTGCAATTGATCATTGGCTTGCAGCTCCTGACCGCGATGGTTATTGGATGTATTATTCTGAACTGGAAAAAACAAAATTTGGTCAGGGCAGCTGCTTTGGTAGTGCCTGCTTTACTTGGATTAATTCTTTGCCTTCATTTTCCGCTTTGGGACCCCAGCCTGTATTCAATAGGCAGGTATCACCGCTTTGACAAAATTGAAGATGTCGTAAAAAACGCCGGTTTGAAAGAAATTCTCCTGAAAGGCTCAAAGATATTGTCCTATTTTCAGCAAGGCGAGGTAGTCTTTCATGAAGACGGAGTGAGTGGTTTTACTACTGTTCTCAAATATCCGAATCCTCTTGGTGGTTATTATTATGCGCTGACAATTAGCGGCAAATCGGATGCTTCTTCACACGCAGACATGAAAACCGAGGCGCTCTCGGCACATTTTCCTATGCTTTTTCATCGAAATCCCAGGAAAGTTATGGTCTTGGGACTGGCAAGTGGCATCACCGCCGGTGAAGTGTTATGTTACCCTGTAGAGCAATTAGACGTCCTCGACATCAATCGTGATGTGGTAAAAGCAAGCGATTATTTCAGACAATGGAATAGCGATGTTCTTTCCAATCCGAAAACTAATCTTATTGTACAGGACGGCAGGGCGCACCTTGAATTAACCAACGAAAAATATGATGTTATTATTTCCGAACCGTCTAATCCATGGATGTCGGGTTTGGCTGCGCTTTTTACTCGTGATTTCTTTGTTCTTGTAAAAAATCGGCTCAACGAAGAAGGGATATATGTCCAGTTTATGCATTCGTATCAGATGGATTGGTATACCTTCGGTCTCGTTGGTCGAACCTTCGCACAAATCTTTCCAAATAGCGTCTTAGTTGTGACCGAGCCTAGTGGTGACGGTATAGATTTCCTATTTGTAGGATTCAAAGGCGAGGAGGGATTAAACTTGGAGGAGGCTGAGCATAATTTATCCTACGCGCAGCGGTCGAAAAATATTTTTCTTGCGGATCCAAGGTTGTTATATAGGCTTGTCGTTTCGGAAGATTTGTCGCAACTTTTTGGTCGGGGGCCTGTCAATACAGACAAAAATCCCAGACTTGAATTTGCTGCGCCGAAACTCATGTATCAGGATGACCCTGCAATACGAAGGAACCTCGCTTCTGCAGCGCAGCTGCGTGAGGAGACAAAAAAGATAATTCAGCAGGTTACTTCAGATGTGGATGCACAAATTGATTTTGCCGCTTATGCCTTAAGCGTCAATTCGCCATTCAGGAATATGGTTGATTTAACCAAGGCTACCCAGGAGCAAAAGGAGCACTTTTTTAAGCTTGTTGAGGATTATTGTCTTAGAGATACCGTGGATTTTACTCTTTTCGATAATGACGTACTGGTTGAACGATGTCGCCAGGTTCAAATAGAACACATAAAAAATAATATTGAGCTTATGCCGGACAAGTCTATTTCGTATTTGTTACTGGGTGACCTTTATTACCAGCAGGACAGGTTTGAAGATGCTGTGGAAAATTATCTGAACTCGCTTAAAGTGATGCCCGACAATTTTGGCGCACACGTTAATTTAGGTATGGTTCTAAGGCATATGGGCAGGTATGACGAAGCCGTCAGGCGCTTTGAAGAAGCACTGAGAATCAACCCATACGACCCGATAGTATATATAAATCTTGGTGTTGTATTTAAGGAACAAGGCAAAATTGACGAGGCTATCAGGCATTGCACCAGAGCATTAAAAATCAGGCCGGATTTCGCAACTGCACACAGGGAGCTGGGTGACATTATGACCGAGAAGGGCATGTTAGTCGAAGCCGTGGGTGAGTATCAAAAAGCCCTCGAATTGTCTCCTGTGGATGCGGCAACCCATAATAGCTTGGGTATTGCGCTCGCGATTCAGGGTAAGCCATACGAGGCTGTTACACATTTTTCCATGGCATTACGTGTAAATCCCACCCTCTATCTTGTATTGAAGAACATAAGATATGCAATGTCTCAGCAAAAAAATGTCGAACAGGCCACGCTTCTTATCGAACGGGCCTGTGAAATAACGGAACATAAAAATCCGTTCTTATTGGCTGACCTTGCGATAATGTATCGGCAGGCAGACAGGTTTTCTGAAGCTGATGCGGTTGCTCAGGAAGCTCTTGATTTGGCCGAGTCCCGCGGCGACACGGAACTTTCCCGGGATATTCAAAGCTATCTGCAACAGCATAAGTAAACTGAGAATAATGTAACACCGGCTCCTTCAACAGGCTTTTGATATAGGTGTATTGCCTTTCGTAAATTCGCGAGAGACATTTACTGCCTCGTCATAAGATGGTGTCGAAACACTTGAGTTTTATTGTTGTTTGTATTAAAATACCGGTTTAAACGGGGCGTGGCGCAGTTTGGCTAGCGCGCTTGACTGGGGGTCAAGAGGTCGCAGGTTCAAGTCCTGTCGCCCCGATTTTGCCGGGTATGCTCCGGCATTTTCCATTTCGGGACGCCAGGCAGTTTGACGTCAGCGGTAATCCTTTAATTTTCTTGCAAAGACGGGGGTGAGCTTTATAAAATGCGAGTCTTGAATATGGGTCGGTGCCCGAGTGGCTAAAGGGGACGGGCTGTAAACCCGTTAGCGCAAGCTTGCGATGGTTCGAATCCATCCCGGCCCATTCTTTTCTTTCGGGGGTATTTGCACTTATTACGGGCTGATTTTTGCGTATAACGAAAGAGGCTGAGTCGTGGCTTTTGGTGTTAGGTGGTAATGCTGCATAGCGACGGGAAGTATTTGCGCAAATAATTGAATACTATTTTAATGCTTGCGGGATTGTGGGGCGGGGGTTGTGAGGTGCAGGGTGTGTGAGTTGCAGGTTGGAAACTTAATCCCCTACGGAGCAGGGGCTAATAGATGAGGAATCGCCTGCCCTGCGGTTCAACTCAGGATAAAACGGCTAATAATTACCACAGATTAACACAGATTTGCACTGATTATTGATTGAGGACAACAAAAAATGTATAGCGGATAGGAACCGCGGATTACGCGGATTTACACGGATTAGATTAGCCACGAATAGGCACGAAGGGATTTGCCTTGGCATCTTTGATGCCTATGTGTTCTCAGCCTAAAGTCTCTCTATAAGCAAGCTTATTCAAGACTTTCGGCCTTGACCACAACCCCTTTGGGACCTGTGCCAAAGCCTGAAAAGTAATTAAGCATGTGCATACATACTTAACTGGTCTATTATCAAAGACATATTTAATTCAGTGGTTAGTGGTGAGGTTTGCACCGGCCGTGAATTAGTAGTTAGTAGGTAGTGAGTTGTGGTTGGAAATTGGACCGGTGACGGTGCTTAAGGGCTGATTTGGGCGTGAAAAGGAGATTTACAGGTACCAATGTTGTTTGAGGGGACACTATAGAGAGCGGTCGAAGCGGTAAATAATAAAAATATAATTTTTTATATGTTGCGTCGGATTAGCCGATATGGTCTAATACCGGTTGTGGGTTTTATTCTTGCACCTCTCGAGAGTACCTCCCAAATGAAATAAGAATCAGAGGTATTAAGTTTATGGGCCTATGTTTGGTCCAAGGAGCAGTTTAAGTGAGTAACGGTAAAGTAAAATGGTTCAATGGTAACAAGGGATTTGGGTTTATCACTCCAGATGGCGGCGGTGAGGACCTGTTTGTCCATCACTCAGAGATTAAGACAACCGGCTACGCGTCGTTAGACGAAGGCCAGAGCGTCCAGTTCGAGGTAGGACAAGGCAAAAAGGGGCCGTGCGCGACAAACGTAGTGCCCGGCTAAGATAAGAGATTTCTTACGACCTATTGGCCCCGGCCAAAACGCCGGGGCTTTTTTTATTGCTGATCCGTCGTCGCCTTCAGCTATATCGGACAAGTTGCGCATCGAGTATTGCGCCGCGTGTATCGTGTAAGGCGAAAAAGGCCTTACACTACAGGCCCTTCGACGCGCTAAAACCGGCTCACCAAAGATGACGAGGATTCAGAAAGTATTGGAGAGGCTTAATATTCGGGTTGTTTCTGTTGCTGTCGATAATCTATTGCATCCTTATAGCCCTGAATCTGTCGGAGCCATGTTTCTTTGTCTTCCTGTTTATCCGTTAGTTCAATTGCCTGCTTTTGTATTTCAACGGCCTGTTCAAAATTCCCGTTAGCAGCTTGTGCAACGGCTAAAGTGTCCAGATATTCTGCGTTTGTCTCAATTTCAGCCGTTTTGACGGCAAGTTCGAGTGCACGTGACGGATTATATAAGTTGGGGTCGCGGCAGGTTGCGTAAATCCACGCGAGATTATTACATGCGGTTTTATTGTCGGGATTGAACCGGAGCGCCTTTTCATAGAATTCTGCGGCCAGGTTTTGATTTGCGAGGATGTCATAAGTTCGTCCAAGGCCGTAGTAGGCGTGTGAACAACAAGGGTCGATGGTTATGGCCCGGCTGTAAGATTTTATCGCTTCGTCGTAATCTTCGAGGTTGTATAAGGACCGCCCGAGGTCATCGAATGCTTCCGCATTTTCGGGGTCGATTTCTAAGGCTTTTTTACATGTCTCGGCTGAGTCTCTGTACCGTTCTAATTTTCGGTACATCCACGCTAATTCGATATATGCATCCACATAATCAGGGTCGATATCGATAGCTTTGTGTAAAAGTTCAATTGCTTCATCATAACGCTTCAAAGAGATATACACCCATGCTAATCCGTCGCAGGCCTCAGCATGATTTGGGTCGAGACTCATAGCTTTCTGAAAAGAGTCTATCGCGTTGTTATAGTCGTCGATTTCGTAATAGGCCAGGCCAAGATGATAAAAAGCTTCAGGGCGATTCGGGTCGATAGCAGCAGATTTCCGGCAGGCTGCTATTGACGCGTTATATAATCCTAAACGCCGGTACGTCCAGCCGAGTGTCTCGTAAGCCCAGGCATCATCAGTGTCAAGGCTTATCGCTTTTAGCAAATAACTCACGGCCTGGTCGTAGCGTTCCATTCGGCCCAAAGTCCATCCGAGATTACAGTACACGTCCTGGTAGTTCGGGTCGAGATTAACAGCCTTGTGCAAATACTCAAGGGCTTCCTGATAGTAATGCAAGTTGCCATACGCATCTCCAAGATTGTTACACACGTGCGCATAATTCGGGTCAAGCTCAAGAGCTTTATGCAAAGGTTGAACGGCCTTGTCATATTGTTTTAATTTGATATATACGCACCCCAAAGTATTATACGCTATCGTATAATTCGGGTCGATATCGATGGCTTTGCGAATAAGCTGTATTGAGTCGTTTGGATAATCCAGGATGTAATAGCTGCGTCCGAGGTTGTGATAAGCCTCTTTGCAATTCGGGTCAAGTTCGATTGCTTTTTGAAAAGCTGCGATTGATTCGTCGTAACATTCCTCGTTACCGTATACCCACCCTAATTTGTTGTATGCCCATGCGTCATTAGGTTCCAGGCTGATTGCTTTTTGTAAGGTTTCTACTGCCTGGTCATATTGATTCAAATTGCCGTATACCCAACCCAGATGGCCGTAAGCCTGTGCGTAATTCGGGTCAAGTTCGACGGCCTTATGCAAAGATTCAATTGCCTCGTCGTAACGCCCAAGTACGTTGTAGACCCAACCCAGATTGCAGTAAGCCCATTTGTAATTCGGGTCGATACTGATTGCTACATTCAGAGTCCCGACAGCTTCTCTAAAACGGCCGAGGTGACCGTATGCCCGTCCCAGTTGATTATGAGCAAAGGCGAGATTTGGGTCTAATACTGTTGCTGTCAATAAAGGTCCAAGGGCATCATTGTAGTTGCCCCGGTTAACCTGCGCCCATCCGAGGTTGGCATAAGCGGCGCTGTAATAAGGGTCAAGCCTGATAGTTTCCAGTAGGAAATCAATTGCATCTTCATAACGTCCCATGCTCAAATATGTCCTGCCCAGCTCGTTGTAAGACCACGGATGCTCAGGGTCAAGTTCTATAGCTTTTTGTAAGGCTTTAACAGCTTCTGAGTAACGAGATAAACCACGGTATGAACCTCCCATGTTGCGGTAGGCCCACGCGTCATTGGGGTCTAATTCGACTGCTTTCAGTGAAGGTGGTATTGCTTTGTCGTATCGGCCTTGTTTAAAGTAGGTATGACCGAGCCAGACATAAGCTTCCGGGCAATCGAAAGTATCAATGGTTTTGCTGAAAACCTTTATGGCCTGGTCATAATCGCCTGAATCAACATACTTAATACCTTGATTTAGATGTGTTTGGCAACTGCAACCGGCCAGCAGATATAGTGATGCAGCACACAGTATGAACAAAGCCGTTTCAAAAAAAGAAATTCTCGTTCTCATATCTCTGTCATCTTCGAAGGTCTTTCTTGATTTATTAAGAATATATAAAATGTTGGATTTACTTCAACAGAATTTCAGACGGACTTTCAGGTCTTTTTACTGAGTCAATTCCCTGCGGTGCTATGGGCTACATATAACGACATTGCCGGCGACGTTGAAGAGTCTTGACTTAAGGTGACAGTTGTGATATAATAAATAATGGTCTGCCTTCGAAAGACATATCAAATTTGTTTTTTCACGCAGACTTAAAATGCACTGTTAAATGTAATTGGAAGGGTGATGAATTTGTCGACAGTAAATAAAACGAGGGCATTTTTATTGCCGGTGATAATATTAATTGCGGGCCTTTGCCTGACTCAGACGGCTTTTAGTCAGGTTGATATTATCGGTTCGTGGCAGACGGGACGTATGATGTGTTCGCCTATTTCTGGTGCGACCCTGCCCAGGACTGGGGGCGTAGTCGGCGGATTCGATGCAAATGAGATGCTCTACTTTAACCGGCCGGGATAGCCGCCAACTGGCTGATAGAATATTACTGAGGCTTGGGTACATACGAGCAAAAAGTGCAGATTTCAGCGGCTTATCTGTGTATTTGATACTTTCCAATAATCCCAGCTATCCTGACTGCACCACAAAACGGCACGAGTAACATATAAAAACTACATTTAGGCCGGAAATCGACTTGACGGGGCCGGATATATGCCTATAATAATAGTGACTTACGAGACTATCAGCAAGGGGTGGTACTGCTGAGACAGTAGTTGGAGTATGGGGACAGGGAAAATAGTCAGAACTGTGCAACAGGTGCGCGGCAGTCGCGGTAATTATGCAGGAGGATATAAGTATGTCTGCCAGGTATATTTTTATATGCGTGTTTTTAGCGGCATTTGTATTTATGCCGTCGTCTTACGGCGTCACAGGCGAAATTGATACAACAATACGATACCAGATGTTGGAAGGATTCGGGGCCTCCGGCGCCTGGTACGATGAAAAGCTTGTCGACCATCCTGACAAAGAAGAACTTTATGACATTCTTTTTGACCAGTTGGGCGTAGATATATACAGGGATAGAAACACCTATGGGTACTCCTCTGGCCATATACATAATACAGGTGAAATTGTTGCCGAAGCGAAACTGCGTAATCCAAACTTAAAAATCATGATTTCCTCCTGGTCGCCGCCCGCTTCCCTCAAAAGTAACAACAATACTCGGGAAGGAACTCTTAAAAAAGACCCTAACGGCGATTATATGTACGACGAGTTTGGTCAATGGTGGGCAGATGGCTTGGCATATTACGCCGGACAGGGAGTAGTTGCAGATTATATCAGCATACAAAATGAGCCTCTTTTTACGACAGACCTGTGGGAGACATGCAGATTTTACCCTTATGAGACCGAAGACTGGGCCGGTTATAATTATGCATTTGAGGCTGTTTATTCACATCTGTATTCCCAGATGGAGTCTAATATGCCCAAGATGCTCGCCCCGGAAACCTCCGGGATTGCCAGTGCCCCGTGGTATATCTATAACCTTTTCGACCTTAATAAAGTTTACGGCTATGCTCATCATCTTTATTACGGCAGTTCGGATAATCCCGATGGTTACATTCCCGATATGAATGAATTTAACTATTATTACGGTGACAAACCGTTGTTCCAGACAGAATTTGCCAAGGATGGAGACGTCACTTATTTTGAAGAGGCAATGAACCTGGCACTTTTGATGCACAACTCTTTAACTATAGAAGAGGTTTCGGTATATCTGTACTGGGAGCTGTTCTGGCCGGGTTACAAAGGGCTTGTGAATGTGCAGTCATTATCGTACAGCATTCATCCGGTCTATTATGCATTTAAACACTTTGCGTACTTTACAGACCCCGGATGGCAGCGAATAGGGGCATCGACGGACGCCGATCCCAATGACCTGCGGATATCGGCATACATCAGCCCGGACAATCAACAGGTTAGCGCAATAATTATCAACATTCAGGGTATCGAAGAAGACGTCAATTTGTCGATTGCGAATTTTTCGATGGGCGGCGGTGAGTATTACCGTTCGAGTCAAACCGAAGATTGTGAACTTATCGGCACTTACGACGGCAATGGTCCTTTGACTTTCCCGGGCAACTCCATAACAACTCTGGCAGTCTGGTCCGATGACCCGCCTTTGCCTCCGACGGGATTAGAAGCAACAGCGGGCAACTTCCAGGTAAGTATCGACTGGCTCGACAGCAACGAAGCTGATTTGGACGGCTACAATATATATCGTTCACAGACCAGCGGCAGCGGCTACATAAAACTCAACAGTTCCCTTCTCGACAACTCGGATTATATCGATACCGATGTTAATGTGGCACAGATTTACTACTACGTCGTCACTGCGGTGGATAAGTGCCCGGTCGAATCTGGGTATTCGAATGAAGACTCTGCCGTACCCTTCGATATAAATCCTCCTGAAGCGCCGACCGGCCTGGTACCGCAAGCCGGCAATTCAACGGTATCACTGGACTGGAATGACAACACCGAGGAAGATGTGAACGGCTACAACGTGTATCGTTCACAGACCAGCGGCAGCGGCTATGTCAAGGTCAACGATTCGCTGGCAGGCAGCTCGGATTACATTGATAACAGCGTTTTCAATCAGACTACCTATTATTATGTAGTCACCGCGGTGGATATATACTCGAACGAATCCGAATACTCGAGCGAGGTCCCGGCAACTCCGAGCAGCGTTGCTCCAACTATTTATAATTTTGAAGGTATAATCGCGTCGGATACCGAATACAATGCCTTTGCCTGCGATGTAGATACCTTCCCGTTCGAGGGAAGCTCGGACAATGTGAATTCCAAGGTCGAAGCCACCGACAAGCAGTACGTCGATATTTCCGCCAACAATACCGCCGAATGGGCTACTGCCGACGCCGGCTTTCTCGACGAGATTTTCCTTTGGGTTGAGATGAAAATAAACGAGACACCGTCTGACATCAACCGGATTGACCTGACCTTTAACGGAAATACAAGCAATACAAGCGAATCCGGTGCCACGACTCACAAAATATATGTTATGAAAGCAGGCGCCGACTGGACTCAGAATAATTCCTGGGTACAGGTCGGCTCTGATATGATTATTGAGCCCGGCGTGGACACCGCGATGACCCGCTCCATCACTTCGGACTTCAGCACATACATCGATGATACGGATGGAAAAATAATCTGGGCCGTGTATGAAACCACATCTTCGGAGTTCATGAACATCAACTACCTGGAAACGGCGGTTACCGGAACCGGTGATACGGACCCGCCCGCTGCGCCGGGCGGCCTTATTGCGACATCGGCCAATGACATTGTCAGTCTCGACTGGAACGATAACAACGAAACCGACTTAGCTGGTTATAACGTATACCGTTCGGAGTACTCAGGCGGCGGCTATGACAAGATAAATACCTTGCTTTTACCCGATTCGAATCATATCGACAACGTCGTCAATAATTTCATGACTTACTACTACGTCGTCACTGCGGTGGATACCAACAACAATAGTTCCGGTTATTCGAACGAGGCATCAGCCACGCCGGACATTTATCAGAAGTGCGCACAAGTCCAGCTTGGCGGCGACAGTCTCGTATCAGACCTGACCGGCGATTGTTACGTGGACCTGCAGGACCTCGATATAATCGTCGAGTACTGGCTCGATGATGATTGCGGAACGTCGGACGACTGCCAAGGCGCTGACTTCGAGCCGGCTGATGGTGACGTTGATTTGGAAGATTTCGGCGACTTTGCTGTTGACTGGATGCTGTGCAATAATCCCGTTGATTCGGGTTGTATCAGGAACTGGTGGCCGTAGAACAATGACCACCCAAAAAGCTTTGAGAAATAACAATCCGTTGGGCTGTTTAAAACAGACGAGAGTAAAAAGTGACAGTTGGATTATCGGTCTGATAGACCTGTTCGAAAGCAGCGAAAAATGTCATACCAGTCAGTTATGCAGCTTTATTGTAATATAACGGGGATTTGGAAGTGATAATCCGGCGACAATTCTTAAGCCTAAAGGGTTGACTTGAAGGCGAAAATCGACTATACTCCATTATTCATGCAATATTTACATTGATTCTTTGGCCGGGGTTTTTGGCGCATCACGGAGCGAGGGTCGAGGTGGTCATCTGAGCCCCCAAAAATAATTTGGAGGACACTATGTCTATTAAAAATGATGGCCAAACCAAACGCTGTCCAAAAACAGGTAAATTCATTTCTCCAGTTAGCAAGAGAAATTGGCCTTGGTGGCTGATGCCGCTTATCGGGCTGGGTGCACTAATCTGGTTCTTGGTTCGCGTAGTTCCGAAACCTTCGCGTGCGACGTATCCGTGCCAGCGGGTGGCGTTTCCGTTGGCTTCGGGTTTTGTTGTTTGGCTGTTCGGCCTGCTGGCCTCAGCAACGGCATTTAGAAAAGCCAGACGCGCTTTTGGGCGGGCGCGATATGTGACGGCGGCGGTTTTTGTCGCGGTGAGTGTCGGACTTGTCTGGACGGTAATGACCAGTCCGGTGCAAAAGAAGGCGCAGGCCCATGAGCCGATTGTACATAACAGCCCTATGGGTGATGCTCGTGGAGTTTATCCCGGTCGAGTGGCGTGGATACATGATGCCAATGCCGCAACTTGGCATGGTTCCGACAACGACACCAGCAAACCTTACTGGCATTCCGACCTTTCTACTGACCCGAATATTGTTTCTGAAATGATGTCAAAAGCGCTTAGAGCTTTAACGGGCAAGAGTAGTGATGAACAAGCCTGGGACGCGATATTCAGAAACTTCAATCAGCAAATGGGCAAGGGCTATGTCGATTATACGCCGGGTGAAAAAATAGCGATAAAAATCAACTGGGTTCTGATGCTCGTCTCAAGCGGCGGCACTAAGAGTATGTCTTATTACGACCAGATTGACAACTCACCTCAGCTTGCCATTGCGCTGCTCAGACAGCTTATCGATAACGCAGGAGTCGCACCCGAAGACATTAGCATCGGAGACCCACAAAATTATATGGCCGACCACTGGTACAACATGGTTTACGCCGAATGTCCCGGTGTTGTATATCTGTGCACAAATGGCGCGACCCAATCTGGCAGAACCACCCTCTCGTACGATTACAGCGCACCGTTAGATTTCAGTGACCCCTGTTCTATACACTGGAACGGAGTTACGGAGCAGGATTATATCCCGGACTACTTTGCACAGGCGGATTACTTCATAAACTTCCCAATCCTCAAAAGCCACAACAGTGCCGGAATAACGGTCGGCGGCAAAAATCACTACGGCTCTATGATGAGAGCTCCGAACGAATTCGGCTACTACAATATGCATAATACCAGGCCGTATAATGCAGACAGTTCTCCGTACTCGAGACCTGGGATGGGATATTATCGTGCGAATGTTGACCTGATGGGTCATCCGAAACTCGGCGGCAAAACGCTGCTGGTTTTGATTGACGGACTTTATAGCGGTCGAAGCTGGGATTCCCATCCAATTCGATGGGACATGGCGCCGTTCAACGGCAACTGGCCCAGCAGCATCTTTTTGTCGCAGGACCAGGTCGCAGCCGATTCGGTTGCATTCGATTTTATGGACAACGAATGGGACGCGAGCGTAGGCTCAATAAACGGATATCCGCAGTATTCCGGAACGGATGATTATCTGCACGAGGCGGCATTGGCTCACGACCCTTGTTCGGGAACAGTATACGACCCGAATAACGATGGTGGGCTGAAGAAAAGCCTGGGTGTTCACGAGCACTGGAACAACGCGACCGACATGGAATACAGCAGGAACCTCGACCCGGTCGAAGGAACAGGTATCGAATTAGTGACCGCCCCGAGCGCCGTCGGTGATTTGTATAGAGACGGCAGGGTAGATTTTAGAGACTATGCGAAGCTTGCCGCGGCGTGGGGAAGCGGGGAAGGTGACGGCAACTGGGACGCAGCCTGTGACATATCTATTCCAAGTGACGGCGTAATCGACAATCGCGACCTCGCAGTATTCAGCAGCGGCTGGTGCAATGTTTATGTGACCGACCTTATTGAGTCGGGTGAGACACTGCAGACAGTTTATACAGATACCAGTACCTCTTTCGAAGGGCCGATGTGGGACCCTGCAAGCGGTAAACTTTTCTTTTCAAAGAGGACGTCCACATATCGAACATTGCGGCTCGATTCGCCGGAAAGTGTAACCGCCTGGAGGAATCCCTCACCGCAGACGAACGGGATGTTCCTTTCGCTGGACGGTCGTATGTTAGCCTGCGACGAAAGCACAAAACAAATTACAAGCATCCGCATCGATGAATCAGGACCGGCCGATATACAGGTATTAGCTGACACTTCCGACGGCTTCACTATGATGCCCAATGACCTCTGCCAGCTCTCTAATGGAAATATCTACTTTACCACTCCTTCGTGGAACTACGGCGTCACGCCCGCACAGCAGGGCACTTGGCTGCTCGAACCGGATGGAACAGTAACAAAAGTAAACGATACCATCAACCAGCCTAACGGAATTCTTAACTCGCTCGATGAAACTAAACTTTACGTCTCGGCCGGCAGCACCAACACTTCTTATCAGCAGTGGTGGGTATTTGATATCAATCCGGATGGTACGTTAAGTGCACCGTCAATATTCTTCGACCCGGCCAGTCCTCCCAGCACCGGCAATGTCCCCGATGGAATGACTATCGACGAGCTTGGCAATTTGTATTTCAGCGGACTCGGAGGCGTCTGGATTGTCTCCCCGCAGGGCCAGCAGCTTGATTACATTGATACGCCTGAAGCTATTTATAATGTCGCGTTCGGCGGGCCGAACGGCAGGACTTTATATATGACCTGTGAAGATAAGGTTTACAGCCTGGCTATGAATGTTCGCGGCGGAGGGAACCATAGCTGGTAAAAATTCAGTAACATTTGAAATCCACGGCCGACAAATTTCGTCGGCCGTTTTTTTATGCCGTAAAATTTCCGGTGTGTGAATTGGCGGGCGGCAGCCGCCGGATGCCCCCTTTGTAGGGAAGTACAAACTCGCGGCTGCGCTTCATTACCGGAATGTGGAGGTCCGAAAAAATCGTTGAGTATAAATCTGAAATGTCACGAGCAAAGTAAAATCGGCATTTATGTAATCTCAGGGACGTAAAAGGACGAAGAATATCTGAGTTGCAGAGTATTTTGAAAGGCGCCCGGCGGGTTAGCCTGCCGGCTTGAGATTTTCAGGAGACTAATATGTCAGCGGTAGCGTCACGGTCAAAAACGATGAAAATCACACAAATCAGGCAAAAGGCCAAAGACCTCGGTATCCAGCCCGGCAATATGAAAAAGACCGAGCTTATTCACGCTATACAACGAGCCGAGGGGAATAGTCCCTGTTACGGGACAGCCCAGGGCTGGTGCCAATATGAAGACTGCTGCTTCAGAGGCGATTGCCTGAAATAAGTTTTTACACTTCAAACCGAAGCCCTGTTTGTTACACGTTGGCGCGAACTATTGTAGCCCCTGCGGGATTGAGACGCTGTTCTATCTGTTCGTATCCCCTGTCGATGTGATATACACGATTTATAACCGTCGTACCTTCGGCGGCCATAGCGGCCAGCACGAGCGCAGCAGAGGCCCTTAAATCCGAGGCCATAACAGGCGCTGCCTTTAGTTTTTCCACACCTGAAACAATAACGGTCGGACCTTCCTTACGCAAATCGGCCGCCATACGACTCAGCTCGGCGACGTGCATAAAGCGGTCGGGAAAGACTTTTTCAATAATGACGCTGTTGCCCTGTGCAAGTGACAATAGCGCCATAAACTGGGCCTGAAGGTCGGTCGGAAAACCGGGATACGGCTGGGTCGTAATCTGGGCTGTGCGCACAGATTCATTACGACTGACAACACAGCCGTTATTATTTTTATCGACGGCAACTCCAATATTGCGGAGGATATCGACCACGGCCATCAGGTCGTCGAGTCTGCAATTTTTTATATGGAGGTTTCCTGAAGTTATGGCGGCGGCGGCCATAAATGTCCCTGCCTCGATTCGGTCAGGTATTACGGAGTATTCAACGGGCTTTAGGTGTCTGACGCCTTTTATCACGAGGCGTGGTGAGCCGGTTCCCTTGATTCTTGCCCCCATTTTTCTGAGGCAGTTTGCCAGGTCGGTAATTTCAGGCTCACAGGCGGCGGATTCGATGACGGTTATGCCTTTGGCGAGCGTGGCAGCCATAAGTATATTAGCTGTACCCAGAACAGTAGAGCCGAAAGGCCCGCCCAGAAAAATCTCTTTTCCCACGAGTCCTTTGGGCGCTTCGGCGACGATGTATCCGTTGTCGATGCTGACTTGTGCACCGAGCTCTCTTAAGCCCCGCAGGTGAATATCAACAGGCCTATAGCCTATAGCACAGCCGCCGGGCATAGAAACGCTGGCCTTGCCGCAGCGAGCTAAAAGCGGACCCAGTATGCAGATGCTCGCACGCATCTTGCGGACAATCTCATAATCGCCGACGGGATTATCGACCACAGTCGAATCTATTGAGATGTCACCGTTATCCCGGCGGGCAACTCTGCATCCCAGGGCGGTCAGCAGTTCGCTGCACACCGAAATGTCCGAAAGATGCGGGACGCTCTTAATGGTTGATTGTCCCGGCGCCAGAATGGTCGCGGCCATGATTGGTAAAGAGGCATTCTTTGAGCCGTTTACCGTTACTGTTCCTTCGAGCCTTGTCGGGCCGGTTATCTCAAAGACATCCATTGTCTATTTTCCTTGAAAACGCAACGTTCTTCTGACATACTCCGCGGTGCGCTAAGGTCGATGGAACTAATTTAATACAACCAAGGCTGATATAAAAGGAAAAGTTCCGGATTAGAGCTTATTAATGTTCAAAGAATTTATTTATAATTTCGACGCTTCTTGCTTAATACCAATATCGGGCCTGTGTTTGTTGGGGTATTGGCTGTTAAAGACCTCTCTTGGTCGCAGGGCGCTTATAGATTCGTGGCCGAGACGGAACATGATGCCGTCGGCTTTTCCGTGGGCTTTTCTGCTGTTGTGGTTATGTGTAATATTAATCGCGGCATATATAATTGATTTTCTGACCGCCAAATCATCCGAAGAAAAGCTGATATTCATTCAGACTGTTACACAGGCGGTCATCAACATTGCCTTCGCTATCGGCGCCCTGATAGCAGCAGGAAACTTCTTTGCACGCAGGTTAAAAGGTTTCGGTTTAAACTTCAGGAAGATACCGAAAGATATTATCTTTGCCTTTAGTTATCTTTTTGCTGTGATTCCCGTGGTCTATGCAGTTTTACAGGCTACTTTCATAATCGGCAAGCTGATATACGGCGGCGATTTCCAAATCGAACGGCATGAGCAAATCGAGCTGGTGCAAAATTACACCCAGCCGGCAATTCAGGCGGCAATCCTTATCGGCGGTGCGCTTGTTACTCCGTTTTTCGAAGAGGTGCTGTTCCGCGGTCTTATTCAGTCAACGATTCGCTCTTATAATATAAGGCCGTGGCCTGCCATAGTTATAACTTCTGTAATTTTTACCCTGTTTCATCCATTCGGGCTTCAACCTGCCGTTTTTGTTCTCGGTATGCTGCTCGGTTACGCCTATGAGAAAAGCGGCTCGCTGTTTCGCCCGATGTTTATCCACGCCTTGTTTAACGGCCTGACTTTAATAACCGCGATTAGCCGAAGCGGATAATCATTTTGGAAACTCAATGGCTGTCAGCAAGGCGGATTTGTAAATCTCCCAGAGTGCGAGTTCATCAGGGCTTTGGGTTCCAGGGGGCAATTCGAGCGTGATGATTGGTATATTCATTGTTTCGCCTGCGTATGAGCCAAGCGAGCCGGGCATAGGACCGAGCTTTCGGACAGGTAATTCACCGGCTGCGGCGATAGCTGCTGCAAGCTCACCTGCCGGACCGTCATAATCAACACAGCCCAGCGGCTGATGGACCGAGATGATTCGGGCAGGCTTGTATTTGTCGATTAGCCTGATGAGGGCTGTCGACTCCGGTTCGGTCAAGGCTTTAAATCCAAACTTGGCTGAATTAATCCTGTTAAAAGCAGGGAAGTTTCGGTTCAAATCAACGCCGTTTGCGTTTGAACGAGTACCGGCGGCCAAGCCGTCAGGATTTGCGACAGGCAGAATGACAACGCGCCTGTCAGTCAGGACTTGAATCTGTGGATTTTCGGTAAGGTAATGCTGCAGGCCGCGGACGAGGACGGCACTTGCCGGCTCGTTGCCGTGGATTGCGCCGAGTATAAAGACGATCCGGTCGCCTGTCCCGTGTACGGAATATTCGAGCGCGCGGCCTTGTACGCTGCGGCCGGCGACGTGAATGTGTGCTGGTCGAAGGTTTAGAAGATTATCAACGGAACGGGTAAGCTCAGCGCAGCCGCAGGCAAAGACGGTCGTCAAGGCGTACGAGGATGTTAGAAATATTTTGCGGATTATCGAAGACATCAATTGACCAATCTTCTTCGTAATCGGCGAACGGCGAAGAAACCCACCACAAAAATAAATATGATTATATATAAAAAGTCGCCTGCTAACGAGGCTGAATACCTGTTTGTGCAAATCGCTCGTGCGAGTCTTACAGAATGGGTCAGAGGAAGCAGCTCGGCGAACGGCCTGATTTTGCCGGGCAGGTCGGCGACCGGGAAAACCACACCGGAGAAAAAGAACATCGGCGAAAGCAGGCCGGTGAAGTAAAAGTTGAAGTGGTTAATCGTTTTTACAAATGAAGTGATAAGTAATGCCAAAGTAGAGAACATAACGGCGGTGATAAAACCAATCAGCGGGACAATCAGACTGTAAGGCAGCGATATTATTCCAAAGACGGTCAGGATGCACAGCACCGCAAACGAGAAAAACAGGCCCTTGCTTCCGGCCCAGAGGATTTCACCGATGATGAGGTTATTTACCGTTATCGGCGCGGCCAGCATTCCGTCATACACCTTTTCGAATTCCAGGCGAATGAATGTTCCGAATGTGCATTCGAACGAGGATGTGAACATGGCACTTGTCATCAGCAGGCCGGTTCCGAGGAATTCGATGTAAGACAGTCCTTCCATTGTTTGAGTGACATAGCGGCTGAGGCCCAGTCCTATACCGACAAGGAACAGGAGCGGTTCGAGAAATGGCGGCAGGGCGTTGCTGAACATATTGCGTGTATAGACGCGTACGTGCCTGAACCAGACGCTGTAAAGCCGTCGCCATAGAGGCGGTATTCTTGGTGTATCATTGTTTGTCATCGAGTCCTCTGCCCGTTGCCCGCAGAAATACGTCTTCGAGATTTGCCTGCCGCAGATAATATTGAGCGCCTTCGAGCTTGTTAGCCAGAGCCCGCAGTTTCTCGGTATCATTGCTGTAAAGGCGCGTCATTTCCTCGGACCTTTCGATTCGTACCTGCTGTGAAAGCTCCGTAGAATCGAGCACACTCATTGAGTCCGAGCCGGTGACCTCCAGAACGAATCGTTCGACGTGCTGTTTGAGAAGATTCTTCGGCGAGTCGCACATTATATTTCTGCCCCTGTGCATAATCAGGACTTCATCGCATATTTGAAATGCCTCTTCCATATAGTGCGTTGTAAGCAGGATTGTTGTGCCGCGTTTTTTCAATTGGTGCAGTTTGTCCCATATCAGGTGCCGCACCTGCGGGTCCAGGCCTGTGGTCGGCTCATCCAGAATCAGCAGCTTCGGATTGTTCATCAGTGCCCGTGCAATGACCAGCCGACGTTTCATCCCGCCGGACAGCTCCTTTATCCGGGATTTCGCCTTGGCCGATAGTTCGAGAAATTCGAGCAGATACTCGATCTGCTTTTTAGCGGTGTTTTTTTCCAGCCCGTAAAAACCGGCATAAATCCAGAGGTTCTGAATTACGTTAAGCTCGTCATCGAGATTATCCTCCTGCTGCACTACGCCCGACAGGGATTTTATAGCAAGCTCGTTTTGGGCAGGGTCATAACCGAGGACATCTACAACAGTACCGTCGTTTTTGTCGCGCAGGCACTTGCCGTATAGCAGCTTCATTACGGTGGTCTTGCCCGCGCCGTTGGGGCCGAGAAAACCGAAACAGGTTTCGCCGCGCACGGTGAAGCTGAGCTTCTCGACCGCCTGGACGCTGCCGAAACTCTTATTCAAATTCTCGACCGTAATTACATTGTCAGGCATAACGATTTTAATCCAGACAAGGCCCCCCGTTTTTTAAGACAGAGCAAGTTATGTTTACTCAAGGCCGAGGACATCAGCCATAGTGTACCATCCGGGTTTTTTCCCGATGAGCCATTTGGCCGCGCGCAGCGCACCTTGGGCAAAACCTTCACGGCCGTGCGCAATATGGCCTAATGTAATAGTTTCGCCTGCGTTGCTGTATATGACCTGATGTCTGCCTGCGATGCCGCCCGCACGGACAGAATGGATTCCAATTTGTCCCTTTCGGCGCTTGGCATCTTTACCTTCTCTGCCAAATATCAGAGAGCTTTTCGGGTCCCTGTCCGTAGCATGGCATATTTTTTCCGCTAACGTCAAAGCCGTGCCGCTTGGCGCGTCTTTTTTGAATTTGTGGTGCTGTTCGACTATTTCGATATCGTAATCATCTCCAAGCATAGCGGCTGTCCTGCCGGCCAGTGAAAAAACCACGTTCATTCCGACGCTCATATTCGAACCGTATATGACGGGAATATCTTTTGAAGCGGCTTCGACTTTTGCCTTATGGCCTGCACTCAAACCGGTAGTGCCCATTACCAGGGCCGCTTTCTTTTCAACGCAGAATCGAAGAGTTTGTTCGGAAGCGGCGGGCAGGGCAAATTCAATTGCTATATCAACGACTTGCGGGAAGTCGGGACTGATGTTCACGCCGAGAGTTCCTATGCCCGCGACCAGCCCCGCGTCTTTGCCGGTATCCGGGTGGTTTTTGGTCTCAACGGCTGCGATAATATCGAAATCCGCAGCGTCTTTACATAAAGACAAGATTCGTTTGCCCATACGGCCTGCTGCACCGACGATTACGAGTTTTGGTTTCATAGTCCGGCCCTTTAAATTTCTTACAAAGCAACGCCGATATGAAATATAACCGCGTAAAAGCGGCTTTACAAGCATTATTGGTAATAGTCGAAGTAGCGGCGTAAAAGGCAGGTATTTCCCACAAGCGAGCAGTTCGGGTTTAACACTGTCTTCTTGCGCATAAAAATGGCCAAGGGACAGCGCTGTCCCTTGGCCTCTTCTATAGTTAACCACCATTGCAGTGGTGGTGACTTTCTGTTGCGGAATTAGACGGGATTGTACGGAGTGTAAACTTCGTCCGTTTCTTTTTTCGGTTGGCTGGGCCAGCCAAGCTCATCGAAGAGGAACTCCGTCGCCTGCCGTAGCATTACGGCGGGCATACATGGATACATCTCCAGTGAGCCGATGATATCGTTGTCGTACTTGTTAAGTGCCTCGAGCAGATAGTTCCAGTTTTCGCGAGGTATCCCGCCTCTCAGTCCCGGCGGTTCATGGTCGTCCGCCCGGCCGTAGTTATCTGTAAGGTGCAGGTGGGTTACTCTTTCGGCGAGGCGGTCAATGTACTGCTCAAAGCTGTATCTGTCGTCGAGATGCGCAAAGCCCGTATCGAGACAATAACGCAGCGAATCGAACATATCACCTGCCCTGAGGACTTCTTCGAGAGGCCCGGTCTCCAGGCAGATGGCCACGTTCAGCTTATCGGCCGTGCTCATTACTTCTGCGGCGTGTGTCGAGCCGTTTGTATCTTTGGCAGGCGGTATGCCGAGGCTGCGAAGGTCGGTGATGATGTTGGCGCCGAGCAGCTTTGCGCATTCGATTTGCCGCTGCCATTTTTCGAGGCTCAGTCCGCCGTGTGTTCCCTGGCGGGACCTCATCGAAACGAGCATGCCCTCTGTTGCTGCTGCGAGTCGCGTCCAGTTACGCTTTTCGTAGCGGCACTCTTCCTGGCCTCGAATGGTAGGCCACAGCTCTATACCGAAGCCCTGTGACTTGAGGAACTGGCATTCCTGTTCGAGCGACAGGTTGTTTTCTCTCCACCAGAAGAGCATCGACGATACTACGTAACGAATTTGCATTAAATAGGCTCCTTGTTCGTATGAGAAGGCTCCTGCCAAACGTTTGTATCGGCAGAAAATGACCACGATTGAAGGGTTCTCAAAAAATACGGTTTTCCCTCATTAGGTCTTAGGGGATTTCCTTAGCCTTGCTTAAGCCGGTTAACTGAGACCTATAAAATATGCCAAATCACAGCGCTAAATGAAATACCGCCGCCCGTGAAAAATTTATATTGAAAAAGGCAGCGATTATGCTAAAATCCTAGGTTTTAGATTGTGGAGTAAAACTCGATGAAGAAAGATGTTCACCCTAAATACGATAAGGTCACGGTCCACTGCGGCTGCGGAAATACGTTCGAGACCCGCAGTACGGCCAAGGAAATCCACGCGGAAATCTGCTCGATGTGCCACCCGTTCTATACGGGCAAGCAGAAATACGTCGATACCGCCGGCCGAATCGAGAGATTCCAGAAGAAATACGGCAAGAGCTACATCAAGGACAAAAAACAGGCCGAGAAGTAGCTATGGCCTGCCTATAGCGGATGGTGTATAACGGCCAAAGAAGTTATACTGACCGTTAAGCGTTATCCGCTATTTTTATGCACACAGGAAGATGCTTATGACCGACGCTCAAAGCCCACTTATAACCAAACTCGATGAGCTGGATTCGAGGTATGACCAGCTCGAAGCTCAGATAGCCGACCCGCAGGTCGCATCCGACCATGCCAGGCTAATCGCGCTGAGTAAGGAGCAGGCCAAACTGCGAAAAATCGTCACTAAATACCGCCAGTACAAACAGGCACAAAACGGTATCACTGACGCCGAGCAAATCCTCGCCGATAGGTCCGTCGAAGAGGACTACAGGGAGCTGGCGGCCGAAGAGATTGAGCAATTGCGCGGACAGATGGAGTCGCTGTTTACCGGGATTCAGGACAGCCTGGTGATGGCCGACGACGACGCTATCAGCTCAGTTATTATGGAGATTCGCGCGGGTACCGGCGGTGAGGAGGCGGCACTGTTTGCAAAGGACCTCTACAATATGTACGTCAGGTACGCCGAGGGCCGAAGGTGGAAGGTCGAGCAGCTCGATTTCAGTCCGGCTGAGATGGGCGGATTTCGGGAAGTCATACTAAATATAAAGGGGCCCGGCGTCTGGAGCGAATTGGGTTACGAAGGCGGGGGGCATCGCGTCCAGAGAGTACCCGAAACCGAATCGCAGGGCAGGATTCATACATCGGCTGCGACCGTTGCGGTTCTACCTGAACCGGAGGAGGTTGATGTTCAAATCAATCCCGACGACGTCGTCGAACATGTCAGCCGGGCCGGAGGGCCGGGTGGACAGAACGTAAATAAGGTCAGCAGCGCTATAAGGCTCGAACATATCCCGACCGGTATAACGGTCAGTATGAGGGACGAAAAGAGCCAGCATAAAAACCGAGCCAAGGCATGGCGGATACTGCGAAGCCGGATTTACGAACACTTCGAGAGCAAGAAACGGGCCGAGAGGGACTCGGCAAGGAAGACAATGATAGGTTCCGGTGACAGAAGCCAGAAAATCCGGACGTACAATTTCCCACAGAACCGTGTGACCGACCATCGAATAAATTTGTCGCTTTATAATCTCGAAAAGATAATGGCCGGTGAAATCAGCGAGCTTATAAGCGCGCTGCAGCAGCACGAAAAAGAACAACGCTTAAATAATCTCTGACCTTACAGGAGTCTGGAATGATTGTCGTAGTAACAGGGATGGTTGGTATCGACAAGAAAAACTACCTGCAGAAGGTCTGCGATTACGCCGAGTCCTGCGGAAAAGAAATGCTGCTGTGCAACGTCGGCGATATGATGTACGCCGAGGCGCCGGACATCCGGCCTGGCAAGATTCTCGATATCCCGATGAAGCGGCTCAACTCGCTGCGGCGAAGCGTCTTCAAGGATATCATCGCAAAAGCCGAGAACGCGTCGAACATGGTAGTCAATACGCACGCCACGTTTCGCTGGCGGCACGGACTTTTTCCGGCGGTTGATTTCGACCAGATGCGGCAGTTAAACGCCGATATGTATATCAATCTTATAGACGGTGTGACTGCGCTGCATTATCGTCTCGAACGCGAGCACGAAATGCAGCACAGCCTGAAAGACCTGATTGTCTGGCGGGAGGAGGAGATAATCGGCACGGAAATGCTCTGTCGCGGAGTCGGTGAAAATGTCCCGTTTTACTGCCTGGCACGCGGTTTCGAGGTGGAAACTACCAAAACGTTTTATGAGCTTATATTCGAGCCGCAGCGCAAAAAGGCATACCTTAGTTTTCCGATGACACACGTGACTGAAATGTCGGGAGTTAAAAAATCGATAGATGAATTCCGCGCCAAAATAAAAAAGAACCTGGTGTGTTTCGACCCTGCGGATTTGGAAGAAACCTATCTGCCGGCCAGGGCGCACAAGGCAAATGAAGACGGGCTTGACTATGTTGAAGTCGAGTTGTCGGGTCAGACTTTTCGGCTCGATTTACAGCAGGTCCTGCAGATTGAACGTGATATTAACAGCCAGATATACGCCCGCGATTTTTTGTTGATTGACCAGTCGGATATGATTATCAGCTTTATACCGAGCCTGCCGGACGGCAGGGCGGCGATATCCAGCGGCGTTGAGCGCGAGCTGCAGCATGCTCACGAAGCCGCGAAAGAGGTTTATGTCATCTGGACCTCAAAACAGGCGCCTTCGGTCTTTGTCACGCAGACCGCAACAAAGGTTTTTACAGATACGAACCAGGCAATGGCGTTTTTCAATAGTAAAGGATACATGGGCTGATGGGAATAACAGCAGAGACAGTCGCCGGATACATTGACCACACACTGCTAAAAGCCACCGCGAGAAGTGATGATATAAAGCGGCTATGCGCCGAGGCTGTAGAATACGGCTTCTGTGCAGTATCAATCAATAATCGCTGGATAAGTCTCGCCGCGGACATCTTAGCTGATTCCAAAGTCAAGGTAGGGGCAGTGGTATCATTACCGTTGGGAGGTGATACGACACAGATAAAAGTCGCCTCAGCGAAACGAGCTATTATGGATGGGGCGGACGAGGTTGATATGGTAGCCGATTTAGCGGCGATTATCGAAAATGACGAGAGGTATCTTGTAAAACAGCTAACAGCCGTGCTCGATGTTTGTCGCGCGATGAAGCCTGCTGTGCTGCTGAAGGTGATTATCGAATCAGCGGCCCTGACAGATGAGCAGAAAATCTTCGCCTGTCAGGTCGCAGACAGATGCGGCGTTGATTTTGTCAAGACCAGCACGGGGATGAACCCGGCAGG
>Ga0315549_1000322_pt1 | contig 58177 bp, 41 predicted proteins | sample SalMarSW160200MG_FD_203101 | JGI IMG/M metagenome (GOLD analysis project Ga0315549, IMG submission 203101) | Salt marsh sediment microbial communities from the Plum Island Ecosystem LTER, Massachusetts, United States - Salt Marsh Sediment SW1601-200 ...
CTTGACGAAGGCCAGAGCGTTGATTTCGAGGTTGGGCAAGGCAAAAAGGGGCCTTGTGCAACTAATGTAGTGCCCTGTTAAGGTAAGAGATTCCTTACGAAACCTATTGGCCTTGGCGGCAACGCCGAGGCCTTTTTTATAATCACAGATTTACGCGGATTTTATAGCCACCGAGGACACAGAACCCACAGAGAATTGCTCAGGACAGGTAACATACTCAAGGGAAGTTCAAGCAAGCGAATTCACCGTGATACTTCTGTGCGGCCTTATCATAGGCCTTGGCGGCCCACGCACTAAAGAACAGAAGTTTAGTGCGGGACTCCTTCAGGCAGATAAATCAGCCTTCAGTCGCGGCAGAGTTAATCATTAAAGTTCAGTGCGGCGAATTCTTTGTGATACTTCCTAGCAGCTAAATCGTAAGCTTTTGCTGCATCAATTTCTGATTTGAAGTAGCCTAAGAAGATTTTCTTCTTATTTACGGTTATTCGGGCGCGGTAGGCCTTCTTGCTCGGGCGGTAATCAACGCCTTTGTACTTAGATGTGAGGCGAGATGTGATCCTCCTGTTATAATTGTTCTGTGTAGAAGTGGCTAAACGAAGATTGGCACGGCGATTGTCGCGGCCGTCGCCGTTGATGTGATCGATGAGTAAATTGCAAGGCAATTTATTATGGATTCCCGCTTTCGCGGGAATGACAGAAGAAGAGCGTTTTGCATTAAGGGCGGATTGCATAACGAGGCGGTGCATATGGATGTTGATGCGGCGACCGTTGCGGTACTGGGTAGAAGTGGCGTAATAAGTTTGTGTAGATTTGCGGGCGTGCCATTTGTACTTGATTACCTCGTAAAACATATCAGGGTCAACTTTGGCGTATAAACCCCGCGTCAGAGGGACCAGACGAAAAGTATAACGATATCGCAATTTGCGATATAAAAGGACAGGCAGGACGAGGTATCTATCCAGCCGGTTCGAGATTTTGACGGTGTAAGAAACCAATTGATTAGTGATTATTGATTATTGTAAATTCAAAAAAATGTGGTCTTCCACTATTGGATGAACTTGCGCGTTTTTGCGCTATTTTCAGAAATTTTCTGAGAAAATTTTGCGTAAGTCCTTATGAATAAAGGGTGAAATTTTTTTGAAAAAAGATTTTTTAGGTCCGTACCCCCCTGCGCGCTTTTATTGCATTATTTTGCTACGCAAAAAATAATGGTAATTTTAGGGTGTTTGGCACGTGAATTGCTGAGAAAAAGAATTTTACCGCAGAGAACGCAAAGGTTTTAGAGAAAAGAACGACGAAGAATTAAAAAAGCCCCCGCGGCGCTTGAGCGGAATACTTATTGTTGTTTTATTTTTTTAAGGAGTTCTTTTCTGGCCTGTACGCGCAGCTCGGCGTTGGCGTATCGGCGGATTTCGTCGGGTGTTTCGGGCGATATCTGCGGAACGGGGGTCGGGCGCTTATCTTTATCGAGCGCGACGAACGTCAGGTGCGCGGACGTGGTCCTTGTCTGCCGGCCGGTGTAAGGGTCCTCTCGAATCACACGGACGCCGACTTCCATAGATGTTCGGCCTGCGTAGTTAACGCTGGCCTTGAGTATTACGTGGTCGCCGACGTAAATCGGCTGACGGAATGAGATGGAATCGATACATGCGGTGACGACTTCTTTACCGCAGTGGCGTTGTGCGGCCATCGAGGCAATCATATCGACCCAGGCGACGATAACACCGCCAAAGGCGGTGCCGTAAGGATTGGCCTGGTCTGGCATTAAGAGATACCTGCTTTCAACGGCGCTGTCGGAAGGTCTTTTGGCCTGCATAGGACTTGGCCCTTTCAATAGAACAGTAATTAACAGGATAGTGTCCTTAGCACAGGTGTCAAGCGCAGTCAGGCCAATCAACCTGCGGCGATGCCGAAAACCATACCAAGATTTCTGGCGATGAGTGATAATATGTAGAGTGCTATGAGCAGATAGACAAATCTCGGCAGCCAGAAAATAAAGACATCGAAGCCGTGGTCGGCCAGGTCGTTATACATTTTTGCAAGATGCAGTGACATTTTATCGAGCGTTCCGGACTCTTCGCCCGTCTGCCACAACGAGTAGAGCTCAACGGGCAGTCGGTCACGCGAAAAACCGCTGGACATATCCCTGCCGGCCTGTACGCTGCGAGCCGTGCCCGCGACGAAGCGCGAGACAAGTTGATTGCCGGTAAGGTTCACAGCAAGTTCAGCGGCCTTTGTGATAGGTATGCCGGCGCTATACAGCATATAAAACGAACGGCAGAAGCGCGATAAGGCGAGATTAAATAGAGGCTTTCTCAGCATAGGGATGAACAGCACAAAGACATCGAACGGCAATCGAATTATGCCGCGTTTGGGGATAAGCTTGATAAGAAGATGTACTACAATAAATATACCCCAGAGCCAGGCGAGTTTTGTGAAGCAAATCTGACAATACTGGATGGGCGATATGAGCCCGAGGAACATTGGGGTCAGCTCGGCGACAAATATAGCGAGGTGCAACACAAAAACGGGTAAGGTGAGTCCGCCGATGAGCTTTCGTCGGAGCTTGACTCGCAGCTCGTACCAGTCGGCGAGCATTTTGAAGTTGGCGGGCAGGTTGCCGGACTCTTCGGCGGCAGCGACCATAGTAATATCGAACGGGGCAAAGATGCGGCGCTTTCTGGCCATTGCTTCGTTGAGCTGTGAGCCGGATGAGAGGCAGTCTTCCAGAAATGTAAAGGTTTTTCGCAGGCGTCCTGTCTGGCCTTCGGCTACCGTTTTCAATGAGCGTACAATCGGTACGCCTGCTTCGAGCAGTGTGGCCATCTGAAAATAGGCTTTTTCAAGGTGTTTTACCATAGGTCATCGAACTATGATTTCGTTGATAAACCGGGTGAACTTTCCTAATATACCCCGTTATGGAGCTTTCAGGCAAGAGTGTAATTGTGACGGGTTCGACGGGGTCACTCGGCAGTGAGCTGGTAAAGGCGCTGGCGCAGGCGGGGTGTAACTGTATATGTCATTATTATAAGAACAAAGAAAAGGCAGAGAAAATAGTCAGTGACATAAAGGCGATGTCTCAGACAGCCGTCGCAATTAAAGCGGACCTGACCGAGCCGCAGCAGATAGACGCCCTGTTCGAGCAGGCGAGTCGATACGCCCCAGTGCAGATACTAATCAACTCGGCCTCTGTGTTCGAGCGGACGCCGCTGGATGAGATAAGCGTCGGCCAGGCCCGTCGCGTCCTTGATGTGAATCTAACGGCCTGTATCCTTACGGCCAGGGCCTTTGCACAAAAAATTTCAAAGGCACCTGAAGATAAAGACGCACCGTCGGGGAAAATCATCAATATTTGTGACGTTGCCGCGACAAAACCGTGGGCTGAGTACAGTCTGTATTGTGCGTCGAAGGCGGGTCTGATAGGAGCGACCAAGGCACTGGCGAAGGAATTGGCGCCGAATATCCTGGTAAACGCACTGGCGCCGGGGATAGCGACGTGGCCTACAGAAATGACGGGCGAAGAGGAAAAACGGCAGTTATCCTTCATTCCGATGCGGCGATTTGCCGAAACAAGAGAGATAGCCGCAGCGATGATTTTTCTGCTGGAAAATGATTATATCACAGGGCAGGTACTGAACGTGTGCGGCGGCAGAGGTATATAAAAGCAAAGGTCAAAGATGAAGTTTACATGGGCAACACGGATAACGCTGTTTCGGATATTACTGATAGTGCCGTTCGTTATGCTCATGCTGAATATCAACGACATTCAGTATCCTCAAAGCCAACGCCATTTGTTCCGGTACGCAGCGACAGCAATCTTTCTTGTTATGGCTTTTGGTGACGGCATCGACGGTTATCTTGCCCGGCGTAAAAAGCAGGTGACGAAACTCGGTGCGTTTCTCGACCCGCTTGCGGATAAACTGCTGATGACGTGCGCGTGCCTGCTGCTGGCGTCGAAGCGAGCAATGGTGCCGGGGTTTCAGATGCCGATAGAAGTGGTAGTGATAATAATCGCAAAGGATATGTTCCTGCTGATTGGATTTTTCGTCGTGTTTATGTTTACGCATGAGGTGCACGTTCTGCCGGTGCGGATAGGCAAAGTGGCGACGGCTCTTCAGCTTGTTATGGTCGGAACTGTGCTGCTGGCGCCGGAGATGTCGAAATTCATTCCTTATTATATATGGGTGCTGCGGGTATTGTGGTGGTCGGCGGCGGGGACGGCGATACTTGCAACGGCTATTTACATTCGGTCGGGCAGCGGCTATATTGAGGAAGCCGAGCACAGCGATGCAAAGCAGCAGTAGCCGGTGGATTTTTTGCGGGTATGCCGACGAGTCAATTGAGAAATTCCGACTACTTATTCGGTTCCCGCCAGCCAGTAACTTGTGAATATCTTAAGGTCCTTTTCATCAATGAAACTGTCAGCGGGCAGACTAATATCACAAATTGGATTGTATTGCTCATCGTCGTCTTCGGTCAGCCAGGCCAATGCGAATACTGCAAAATCCTCAAAGTCAACATCACAGTCACCGGCGAAGTCGCCGAAAGAGACATACGAAAATTCGTAAGCCCCCATATCAATAATCTCAGTATCGTTACAGTCGCCGTCAACGATTCTGTCCCGGCCGTCGAGGTCGGTTAGATTGTTCGGGTCGAAATAGTTCGGTTCGCCGGTGTCGATGCAGGGTGAATCCGGCATAAGTCGCAGGTTATCGTCCTCAGTGCCGGCGATGCCATCGAGTCCATTGGAGTCCACAAAACAGGGATCAGAGTCAATATTTCCCGTCCCCCATTCAAGTATACATCCAGTTTGGACAAGAACAGACGTCTGTCCACCCTGAACATCACAGTAGTTGATATATGCAGTCGACCCGGTTAACTCGAAGATCAACGCTATTTCATTTCCATAATTTGCGGTATTTTCCCAGAGGATACAGTTGGTCAGCCTTGTATCGCTGTTGTTCCCACTGCAGATTCCTCCACCGTAGTCTGCTGCTGAGTTGCCGTTGAAGGTACAGTTGGTAACATTCGGGTCGCTGTTGCCCGTGTTGAGCATTCCTCCGCCAAACTCTGCCGCCGAGTTTTGGCTGAATGCGCAATTAATCATCGATGAACTGTCTTCTTCCATATTTCCTATTCCTCCGCCGGCGAGTGCTGAGTTTCCGACGAATATGCAGTTGACCACTTTGGCAGTTGAGTTTTCCCAATTGCGCATTCCACCGCCGATTGAAGTCGTTGAGTTTCCTATAAAGTCGCAATCAGTAACTATCACTTCACTGCCGTAATTATATAATCCTCCCCCACCGCATGCCGGGCCAACTACGGAATCGTCCGTGTTTTCGAAAAAGGAGCAATCCGTCAAGCTCACAATGCTGTTCATGTTAGACATCCCACCGCCCCCGCCCGGGATACTATCTTCACCTGTGGCTATGGAAGTGCCGGCTGTGTTGCCGCTTATATCGCATCCTATCAACACCATCTCATTGCTGTCGGAATTCAATATCCCCCCGCCAAAACTTAATACCGTGTTACCTGTGAAGTCACAGTTGATAATTGTGATAGTATGGTCGGTCAGGGTCGACATTCCTCCGCCTCCATATGCCGAGTTGCCGCTGAAAGTGCAGTTGACCATTGTCGTACCGGAGTTCTCGAAATTATTCATTCCACCTCCGATTAAAGGCGTTGAGTTCCCTATAAAGTTGCAATCAGTAAGCGTCACATCGCTGCCATAATTCAATAATCCTCCTGCTCCACATGGGCCGAAACCTTCGGAGTCGTCTGTGTTGACAATAAAGGAACAATCCGTCAAACTCACATTGCTGTACATGCTGGACATTCCCCCTCCCCCGCCCCCAAGAGTATCACCCGTGTTCGGGGAAGTGCCGGATGAGTTATTGCTTAGACGGCATCCTATCAACACGGTATCATTGCTGTTCGAATCCAGTATCCCTCCGCCGAATCTTGATACCGAGTTACCTGTGAAGTTACAGTCGATGAGCGTGAGACTTTGGTCGTCCGTGTTGAACATTCCGCCGCCATTTTCTGCGCCGTTGCCGGTGAATTTGCAGTCTGTTAGTGTTACGTCACTGCCGTAATTTGCCATGGCGCCACCGAGCCTGCCGCTGTTTGCCTTTAACCAACAGTTGCTCAGGTCCACCATGCTGTTGTCGATGCGTATCCCTCCTCCGCCATTTTCCCGCACAAGCATTCCATTACTATTTGCGTTGCCGGCAGTTATGACCAGCCCGTCGAGCAAAACCGTCTCTGATGCATCGAAAATCACGAGGACATTGTAGCTATTTTCAGCCCGTGTCGGCTCGGTAAGTAAATCACAAGGGTCATTAACATCGACGTCATTTGCGTCGAGGTCGCCGGAAAGGATAGTTTCGTAGATATTCGGGTCTCTGTCATCGAAATTCGGGTCACCATCTGATGGAAAACCGCCGTAGATAGCGACGCCATTGATGAGTTGGAATGTTGCGTACCGGTCACCGGTGCCGTTGGGTTCGGCTGAGTTGGTGTCGGGTGTGTATGTGCCTGCTGCCACCCAAATCTGGTCGCGCTGCGATAGACAGGGGTCGGCCAGTGCATCCTGAAGATATTTGTAGGCATCCTCCCAGCTTCGTCCATCCTCACTGCCGGTAGCAGAAGAATCGACGTAAACGGTCGCCGGTTCATCGCTAATCTCTTCAAAGATAAACTCGAACAGATAAATATCCAGATTCTCATTCCGGTTGTCCGTATAAACCAAGCGATTACCCGATAGTGCGTGCAGGTATTGGTCATTTGTATCGGTTGTTGCCTGCCGAATTTCATCTAAAGATATGCTGTAAAGCCATATATCCGCGTCGCCAGTCGAGTAATCCTCGTACGATATATAGTCGCCAGAGACGGCAGGATTAGTCTGGTAATCCTCAGAGGAAGTAACCGCGAATGTCTCGCCCGTACTTATTCGGTAAAAGTAAATGTCTCCAGTACTGTTTCGGTCAGATGCAAATGTTATAATGTCACCATCAATATCCGGAAATCTCTCCTGAGCCTGGTCACTAGTCAATTGAGTCTCTATTCCAGAATCCAAGTCAAGCATAAAGATATCAAAATTACCGTTGCGGTAATCCTCCCAGACAACAACGGACCCACTTATTGCAGGCCAGATTTGATGGCTAGGATCATCTGTCAAGCGTGTCTCAATCATCGTGCTAACATCGATCATATAGATGTCGTAATGTCCATTTCGGTTGTCGTCAAAGACCACGCGGTTGCCGTCGATAGCAGAAGTGGGCTGACTGTTCGGATCGTCGGTCAGTTGGATATTCTCTGCGGTATCGATTTTGTAGAGATAAATATCTGCGATAACGGAGCTATAATCTGTATAGACTACCAAGTCACCAGATACGTCGTTGAGCATCTGGTCTCCGCCGCCTGAGGTTATCTGGGTCTCTACTGCGGCATCGATGTCGTAGAGGTAGATATCCGTATCAGGGCTGCGGCGGTCGGTGTAGACTGTGTATGCCCCTGAGATGGCAGGGTCGAACTGGTCGGCGAGATCGGTGGTCAGTTGGGTCTCTGTGCCTTCGAAGCGAATGTCGGCCCGCAGAGGTAAGGCCAGTACTGCCGAGACTATTAAGACGGCCCCGATTCCGGAAAGATTGCGAATGTCCATTTTTTTACCCTCCGAACATTGCACCCAACTTTGCGATTAACGTGATGTAAAGGCCTGCCGGGTCTATGGCGATTCAGGAAGGATGTGCTAAAGAAACGCATTTTAGCTTCCTTCCTCTCGAAAAGCTAAAAAACACGAGTTTGTAATATAACAGGTTTTTTCGATATTTTCAAGATAAAACCTTCAATAAAATTCAATTAGCGGGGACGGTGATACCGGCAACGGCTATTTACATTCGTGCGGGCAGCGGCTATATTGAGGAGGTCGAAAAGGCAAACGGAGCAAAATAAAATGGTTAATTGGTTAATTGGTTAATTGGAACAGGTACTAGTCGCTAATTAACCAAGAATATGAATTGAAGTTATTTTTTTTTATTTGCACGATTAGGTTATGGAATTCAGCGAAATACCACAAGTGCTGGATGAGCTTCGCAACAGCAGGATGATTGTGCTTGTCGATGACGAAGACAGGGAGAATGAAGGAGACCTCGTCTGCGCTGCAGAAAAGATAACGGCCCAGACAATCAATTTTATGGTGACGCACGGGCGCGGTCTGATATGCCTGCCGATGACGGCGGAGAGGTGCGATAAGCTCGGACTGTATCCGCAATCGCTTGATAATACGGCTTTGCTCGGGACGGCGTTTACGGTGAGCGTCGATGCGGCACGGGGAGTCAGTACGGGAATAAGCGCAGCGGACCGGGCACATACAATCCAGTTGGCAATCGCAGACGAGACGAAGGCGGCGGATTTGGCGCGGCCTGGGCACGTGTTTCCGCTGAGGGCAAGTAACGGCGGAGTATTAGTGCGGGCGGGACAGACTGAAGGAGCGGTTGACTTGACGCGATTAGCTGGATTGAAGCAGGCGGGGGTCATCTGCGAGATTATGAATGAAGACGGGACGATGGCGAGGGTGCCTGAGCTTCTGAAGTTCTGCGAGAAACATAAACTGAAAATTACGACCGTTGCCAAGTTAGTCGAATACCGGCTGCAGCGGGAAAGTCAAATCAAGCGAATCGAATCGGTGCGTCTGCCGACGGACTACGGTGAGTTTACGCTGATAGGGTATCAGAGTATCAGCAGCAGCGAACCACACTTAGCTCTGTGCAAAGGCGGAATCGGCGAACTTGACGAGGACGGTTCGGTAATCGAGCATGATGAGCCGGTCTTAGTGCGGGTACACAGCGAGTGTATGACTGGGGATTTGTTCCATTCGCAAAGATGTGAATGCGGGTATCAGCTTATCAGCTCGATGCAAATGATAGAAAAAGAGGGTAAGGGGGCGTTAGTCTATCTGCGGCAGGAAGGGCGCGGGATTGGACTGGCCAGTAAGCTAAAGGCGTATAAACTCCAAGAAGAAGGACTTGATACCGTCGATGCGAATATCAAACTCGGGTTCCGAGCAGACAGGAGAGATTACGGTATAGGCGCACAGATACTTCGAGACCTCGGCCTAAAGAATATACGCATCCTTACCAATAATCCGAAAAAGGTCAGTCGGTTAGAAGTGTACGGTATAAAAATCGTCGAGCAGATTCCGCTAAAGGCAAGTCCTAACAAACACAATATAAATTACCTGCGGACTAAGAAGCACCGACTCGGCCATATGCTGGATGAAGACTTGTAAGACCGTCGCTTGTCGCTCTGGCTTGGCCATCCCTTACGGCGAGGCCCTTGTCGCTCGTAAGACAAGAACACAGAATTCAGAATACAGGAGACAGAATAATTTAACCACAGATTAACACAGATTCTCACTGATTATTAACCACGAATAAACACGAATTTACACAAACTTATAGAGACTGATTTACACGGATTGACACTGTTTTTGATGTGAAATTTTCGGAAAAATAGGTTATTCTGGTTGGGTGAAAAAAGTGTTGTATAATATTATATTAGGCGAAAGAGTGATCGACTGAGAAGACAGAAATGAGAATAGATATTGAGCGAAAATTAACTTTTGGAAAGGTCTTATTAGCAATAATCGGTGGCGTAATTATCATTGAGATATTTAGGTATGCACTATCTTTTGCCATAACATCGAGATATGGAATTGATACTGACACTCATTATATGGGCAGAATTCGTTTTTCTATCGGGATTGTTTTTACAGTAATAATTAGTTCTTTCATAGGTGCTTTTTTCGCCGGAAGTGTTACAAAGAAAAAAGGGTGGCTATTTGGACTATTGCTTGTTCTCATACCCAATTTTTTCTTAGTTGCTTTTATATTTATAAGTCTATCCGGAAAATCGCTCACACCTTCTGGAAATATCTGGTTAAAACATGGCATTATAGACTGTAGCATCTGGGCTGCGATTCAAATCGTTCCTTGTTTATTGGGTGGGATTGTGGGCGAAAGGATGGCCAATCGCGAATTAGAGGAACCCTTATCTCCTAATAATTTGGAAAGACCGGGTTTGGTAAATTTCTACTTTGGTGGTGGCTGGCGGATGGTTCTTGTTATTCCTTTCTTGGCATTATGTCTTTACTTATTCGTCTATTATGTCGGTGATGCTTTTCTGCTTTTGAAATGGTCAACCATTGGAGCAATATACATTCTGGTCCATCCCAGCCTTTGGCTATTCTGGTACATATTTCCTATCTGGGAGTTGCTGTTTGGCTTGCTGTGTACTGCAATTATTCTACCGCTATATGCCCCTCTGTGGGTTTATGGATTAGCAAACATGCAGACATCAAGAGGTAAAAAGGTTTTTCAATTGACAGGATTGTTTTTGGCGATCGTCGTCGGAACTGCATTAGCTAGCTGGTTAGGTCATAAACCGATTATATGGTCTCTAAATAGCGTTACTTCAAGGGGAGTTGGCATCTGGCCAATCCTACTTGACAAGGAAATAGCTCCGGTTACTTACCACAGGCTTGCTCTTGTCCATAAAGAAATGGGAGAGGAGGAAAAGTCCGCAAAGGAATTTGAGAAAGCATATATGTCATATTGCAGGCTCGGCAGGAACCTTATTAAAAGAAAGTCTTATTTTGCTGCCATAGATACTTACGAACGTTCCATTAGTATTTATACTAACAAGAGTGAGCCTCATTACAAATTAGGGGTTGCCTATTATATGCTCGGCGAGTATGAATCGGCTATAATGCAATATAATGAAGCTTTGGTCAGCCATCCCGAGAGTTTTGGCTTAAATGTTAATCTTGCTTTAGCTTATGAAAAGGTAGAGCGAGATAAAGCGGTTGAACAATGGGTGAAATCTTTAGCTATAGCAGAATCTTCTTCTGTACCTGACGAGATCGCATCTTGGATTTATGATTATGTATATAATCCGGGCAAGGTAGGATTAACCGATCAAATGGAATCGTATTTCAATAAACTCGAATTGTAAGATATTAAGGTGCGATGAATCGCACGGATTATGGGAGGTCATGTTGTATATTATTACATTGGCACGGAATAGGGAATTACAATGGCAGAGTATGAAGACTTGCCTTTTGATGTACGACCTGATCTTTCACCTTACATAACGCACCTCACAAAAAATACTCGAGCTGAAGATGATTATTCAGCTTTTGAAAATCTTATTTCGATTTTACAGAGCGGTGAGATATGGGGAAGCAGCACAAAAAAAGGTTTTATCAAAGGACCTAACAAAGCTGTCTGTTTTATGGATATACCGTTGTATTGCCTTAAATATGTACTGAACCATGAAAATGTTAATCCAGATCACCCTAGATATGAACCATTTGGTATTATTATAACAAAACGTCTGGCTTACAAACGTGGGTGCAGGCCTGTACTATATCTTTCAAATGAGGAAATAAAACAACTTGCAATTCCAAAAGAAGAACTTTGGAGAGTAGTAAGGTTTGAGGTTTTAGGCAGAAGATGGATTAGTTGGCTTCACGAGCGCGAGTGGCGTTGCAAGGATAACTTAAAAATGCCACCTACCCCTATCGCAGTTCTTGTAAAAAACACGACCAACGCCAAAAAACTCACAAAAATGATCACAGAAGAGCCAAGGGAATTTAAAGTTAAACCACGGAGCATAATACCACTTAATGTTCTTTGCCAAGGATTACCATATCTTAATGGCTAACGATCTATTGCGTTCGGCCTTTTGTACATCGCGGCCATTGAGGTAACCGACGCCCACAGTACGGGTTCGTGGGTTAATCAAGTCGCCGTGCCGGCGACTGTTAAACAACTCTATGCTACGGTGAGGAAAACAACAGATGGGTATTGCAAAGGCAGAGGTAATATAGTACAAAGGTGTGCTTATGAAGCCGAGTACGCGGATACCGCGGAAAAAGAAGAAAATGGCCTTGTATGAGGTGTTCAACAAGGGGATGTCTAACTCCCGGCGCAGGCAAGAGTTAGAGCCATTGCCGATGGCCAGGACACAGGCCAAGCCGCGTTCTGTTTCGACAGGCTCACCGCGGGCAATACAGTTTAATCGCGGCAGGGTCGAAGTATCATTGAGATATGACGTGGCGATTGTGCTGGGACTGCTGGCGGTATTGTGTTTGATGGGCGCGTACCGGTTAGGCGAACATTTGAGTATAAAAGAGGCTGCGACAACGCAGCCTGAAGGTATGGTGATAACAGCGCCGGAGCCTGTAACCAATACGGCAACACCAGTAACAGAACCGGAAAGAACAGTAGTTGAAGAAAATACTGTCGTCGGCGGTGATAACTGGATAGTGATAGCAACGCACCAGAGTGAAGGACAACTGGCGCCGGTGCAGCAATACTTCGAGGGGTACGGGATAGAGACGCAGATAAGAAAAGTCGCAGGAGTTCACATACTGCATACGAAGCAGACTTATGGTAATCCGAACCGTGCCGGAAGCGACGGCGAGCAGGTGCGCCGGCAGATAATCGAAATCGGCAGGGGTTATGAGCCGCCGAGCGGGTACAGGTCGTTCGATTTTACAACAGCATACGGAATGAAGAAACTGAATTAGGTTAAATGGTTAATTAGTTAACTGGTTAATTGGGATTTTGTAGCTGCGAGGTTGTCGGCGGCTTTGATTATTTAGGGGAAGTATTTGATGAGTGTTGACCGTTCATTGAAGATAAAAGGTGCACTGACGAGACATCGCAACGTCCTCAGCAGGGCTGAGCGTATCGAGGTGCTCAAAGAAGAACAGCGATGGATGCAGGATGACAGCGTTTTCGGTCTGCCTAAAGTCGCACATCGCAAGAGCCACGCAGGCAAAAAGGCCAAGGAAGAAAAGGCGGCTGAGGGCGTAACAGCCGAAGCGGGGACCGAGGCGACGGCGGCTGAGGCCAAGCCGGCAGGTACGGCTGCAAAGGCAGGCGCGGCTCCCAAGGCGGGTGCTTCTCCAAAAGCAGGTGCTTCTCCAAAAGCAGGTGCTGCTCCAAAAGCAGGAGCTGCTGCAAAAGCAGGAGCTGGTGCAAAAAATAAACCGGCGAAAAAATAAGCCGGCTGCCCTAATATTTCAGTTATCAAGGTCGGGACGTGTCCGCAGCTTCTTGATTTGGCCTCTTCTTTTCTTTTTTTCTAGGCGTTTATCTTTAGACCATTTCGGGACGGAGGTTTTGCGTCGGGGAGGTTTTCTTTTAAGTGCGTCGGTAATCAGCAGGGTGAGTTTTTCGACGGCGGCACGGCGGTTGGCATTTTGAGTACGGTATTTCTGCGAGACGACTCTGAGCACACCATTTTTATCAGCGCGGGTGGCGAGCTTGCTTAGGATTCGTCTTTTCTGCGATTCGGACAGTTCGGGACAGTTAGCAACGTCGAAAAATAAAGTAACCCGCGTATTTAGCTTGTTGACGTTTTGACCGCCGGGGCCGGAACTACGGGAATACTGAAAAGAAAACTGCTCCTCACTGATTTTTGTTGAATCGTTTATTTCAAGCATAACAAATCAAAATGTCAAATAACCAGCAGCTTTTCTGAGTAAGGCGTTCGGCCTGGCGATGTCTTCAATGCGATGCAGTTTTGCCGATCGTCTTCGGTCTATTATCCGCCCTGCCGTAACGGGGCCGAGGCCGGGGACACGCAGAAGCTGTGTTTTAGACGCACGGTTTATATTTACGGGAAATGTTTCGGGGTGTGCATCGGCCCAGATTTGTTTCGGGTCGGTTTCCAGTGAAAGATTACCGTCATCGTTACAGATGATGTCTTTTCCCGTGAAGCCGTATTTGCGCATAAGGAAATCGGCCTGGTAGAGGCGGTGCTCCCTTGTGAAAAGTTTAGCTGAGCTGTCGTCCTGGGTGGGCGGCCTGTGTTCGCCAAGGGACTTCTGGTAGGCGCTGAAGTAAATCCTGTTGAGGTTCAATCGATTATAAAGTCCCCATGAGTATTTGACTATTTCGGCGTCGGTTTCATCGGCGGCCGCGACGATGAACTGCGTCGTCTGTTTGACGCGATGGTACTTGTTGCCTTTGGCGGTCAGCCGACTGATAAGTTTTATAGGTTCGATGATATCACGGAGAAAATCCTTCTTTTTTGAAAGTTTACCGAGGTATTTCGCGCCGGGAGTTTCTATGTTGAGTGAAACGGCGGTTGACAGTGAGACGGCCTTTTCGACGGCTGCCGGGCTGCATCCGGGAATGATTTTGAGATGGATGTAGCCGCGGTATTTATAGCTTTTTCTCAGCAGCGAGGCTATGGAGCAGAGCCTGTCCATAGTGGCGTCAGGTGTTCCGATGACGGAGGAACTGAGGAACAGGCCAAAGACTTCTTTGCGATTATAGTAGTCGAGAAAGGCATTTGCGGTCTCTTCGACAGACAGGCTGCAACGGCGGATATCCTGATTCTCCCTGAGGGGGCAGTATGCACAGTCGTTTGCGCAAACGTTGGAGATTAAGGTTTTGAAAAGCACGCTCGTTCCGCCGTTCGGCAGGGTTACAGGATAGACCCAGCCGGCCTTGCTTCGTGTACGATGTTCGTCCTTGCCGGTGCCGCAGGCACAAGCGAGGTCGTACTGAGCGTCGGCACTGAGAATCCGGAGCTTTTTGTGTGTATCGGGTTTACTGATGATTCCAACCATAAGCTTACCTTCCGTGGTTAATGCTTATACGGAATGATTCTACGAAAGGTACGGCAAGATTGCAATGGTGACATGCTGGTTTTCAGTTTTTTGATTTTCAATCCATATTAAGAAGTACGCAATTAAAAAACTCAAAACCTGAGATAAAATTCAGAAAAGCAGGTGATATTAAAGAGAAAAATCAATGTCACTCTATCGATAGGCAAAATGCCTATAACGCAGTCAGGTTTATACCCGAAGATTATCCTGACTTTTTGTTCGATGTCATAAAAAAGTCCGAAAATAGTCAGTATTTACCGCACACCAAAAAACACAACGGCCGTATAGTTTGATGATAAAATTTAATAGAGAAATAACGGGGCTTCGGACTGAGGGAACGAATTTTGAGAGGTTGGAATAAATGGACCGGGAAACGGAACTGGCAAAAATCATTCTCGAAATGAGCACCGGCACAACTGATGCACCTGTGGCAGGCCGTGCAAAAGAATTGCTTGCGTCGGCCGACAGCAGAGAAGTTGCGCACGCCCAACAACGGTTGCTCGAGGCGGGAGTGGACCTGGATGACCTGTTCGTTACATGGCAACAGAATCGGCGTATACTGCCGGACATGGAAGCGGCGATGCGTCGAGAATTGCCGGACAACCATTTGTTACAGAGAATTCTGGCCGAGCATGACATGATTCTGTGCTTCATAGCAGATCTCGAGGAGGTTAATATCAAAGTTCAGCAGCTCGACTTTGCGTCGAGCAGCAACTCTGAGATACGTAAACTCGAGCACATAGTCAGTCATCTGGCACGAACAAACGAGCATCCTGAGCGTGAGGACCATGTCATTTTCCCAGAGCTGCTTCGTCGCGGCTTTCCCGGTCCAGGTGAAATCATATCATTACAACATCAGCAGTTAAGCGTGCGTATTGAAGAGCTTCAGCAACTGGTCTGGGCGGTCGAGCAGGTCGAATTCGACTCGTTCAAGAGACGGCTTGGAGACCTGGTCGAGTACATTATTCCGGTGATGCGGCGTCATATATTCATAGAGAATAATCTGATACTGCCGCTGTCACTGGAAGTTATCGAAGACCCTTTCTGCTGGGCACACATGAAAGAGCTGTGCGACGAGATAGGATACTGCGGCTACGGGGCGTGTTAGCCGCAGTATCAGACAATTCTTAAAGCAAACCGGTTTCCACACGAGGGTGAGTTTTTTTACAGCGGGACAGATATTTTGTCGCTTCTCTGGTTGCGCGCGCGAAACTGCCGCGGTGTCATGCCCACCAACTCCTTGAAGGTGCGAGTAAAATAGCTTTGGTTGCAGTATCCGACCTGGAAGCAGATTTCGGTGCAGTTCTGAACGGTGGCGAGCAGCAACTGCTTGGCCCGCTCGATGCGTACGCTTGTGAGATAGTCGATGACGGTAATGCCCATCTGCTCCTTGAACAAGTGTGCAAGTCGAGAAACGCTCAGGTGACAGGCCTTTGCCACTTCGGCAAGGTTGATGGGTTTGTCATAATTGGCGTCGATGTAGTTTATGGCGGGCTGTATCTGAGTAACTTTTTTTGCATCCTGAGAGCTATAAACCAATTCAATAAACTCATTGAGGGCCAGGCTTATCCAGGCACAAAGGTCCTGCTGCGTGTCGAAGTGCATAATTTTAGTAACGTAACTAAGATTTCGTTCGAGCATAGTGTTAACGTCAACACCGCCCTCGACGGCGGCCCTGCTCAGGATACTCAACAATTCAATAATTCTGGCTTTGAGGACACCGAGGTCACCGGGGTCGTGAAAAAGGATTGTGCCGAGAATCGAATTGAGAATCTCTTTGGCGCCGGTACGGTCGCCGATTTTTACCTTGCTGATAAGCTCACGTTCGCTCTCGAGAGGATAACGCCAGTCGGTTCCAAGCTTTTTCTTTTCGAGGATGTACTCTCCGATTTCGGCCTGCTGCTGAGAGCGATATTTTCTCCAGCGAATTGCGCGTGGGTCAAAACCGCCGACCTCGTAGAGCAGGTCGAATAAAAAGTCGGCGGCCCGCTGTATGCGCTTTCCGGGAATAATGTCGAGATTGCCCACGGCAGGGATGAGTTTGCGGTGATTTATGCGCATTCCTTTTAGCCGCTTTTCGATATCGTTGATGAGCAGTTTTGTTATCGGCTGCCAGAGACACTTTCCGAAATACATACCGCCCAGGGCCCTGTCTTTGTCCATAATGGGTACGCAAACCAGAACAATCCCGGCGTGACAGATGCAGATGTATGACTGGCCGGTCTCGATAGCAATAGCGAGACTCCTTCGCCTCTCGGCGTTGCATCGCCGCAGTCCCGTCGGACTGCTTCGGACAATCTTACAAAAATCGGGGTGACAATCACTGCTGCAAAGTGTCTTCTGCAAAATGCCTTTGGCGTTGTTTGTCTCCAGGCCGAGTTGAAAGTGCTTTCGGAAAACGCTTTCGATTCTACGGAATTTGTCTTTCTCCAGCGCCTTTGTAAGCTGGGACGGCTTCTTGGGTCGGACCATAACTATAAACCTTAAAACGGCTCTGAAAAACCGGATGAGGGCTTTAGAGCGAAGTTAGCAAGATAGTGTTATTATAACAGATAGCAAAATAATGCAAAAGGAAAAATCGGGGCAGAGGCACAAAAGAAAGTGCCTTCGAAGAAGGAATTCAGCTTTTCAACAAAGACGGCGTTATTGAGTTTCTACAGGTTTTTGGTCAAGGAAACCCTCGAGTTTTCTTGCGCGCACGGGGTGCTGGAGCTTTCGAATGGCCTTTGCCTCGACTTGTCGTACACGCTCGCGTGTGACCTTGAAGATTCTGCCGACCTCTTCGAGCGTATAAGTATAGCCGTCGCCGATACCGTACCGCAGCTTGATGATTTCTCTCTCGCGATATGAAAGTGTTTTGAGAATCGAGTCGATTCGCTCCCTGAGCATTTCCTGAGCAGCCGAGGCCACAGGTGAATCGACTTCGTCGTCCTCGATGAAGTCGCCAAAGTAACTGTCTTCACTGTCGCCGATGGGGCGGTCAAGACTGATGGGATGCTTGGAAATTTTCAAGACCCTTCTTGTCTCATCGAGACTCATCTCGGCTTCTTCGGCGATTTCCTCAACGGTTGGTTCACGTCCGAGACGCTGTGTAAGTGTCTTGCCAGCGTTGCGAAGCCTACTCATAGTCTCAATCATGTGTACGGGTATTCGAATGGTCCGTGCGTGGTCGGCTATCGCCCTTGTGATAGCCTGTCGAATCCACCAGGTAGCGTAAGTGCTGAATTTATAGCCCCGCCGGTATTCGTATTTATCGACGGCCCGCATAAGTCCGGTGTTGCCTTCTTGTATGATATCGAGAAAGCTCAGTCCGCGATTGCGATACTTCTTGGCGATAGAGACGACCAGCCGCAGGTTCGCACTAGAGAGTGTCCTCTTTGCCTCTTCATACTGTTCAAACAATCGGTCAATAGTACGCAGCCTTTTATCGAGTTGCTTCGGCAATTCCATCGCAAGGTCCTGAAGGCCCCGAAGCTCCTCTTTTACGGCTTCTATGTCCTCGTCGGTGTAATCACCGTTCGGTCCGGCCTCGATAATCTGCTCAAGCTGGTGCATTTTACGACAGATTCCATGCAGTTTGCTTTTCATCGGCTGGATTCTGCTGGTTCTCAGGCTCAGCTCTTCGAGCAGGGTGGCAGTCTTGCGGCGGTTACGATAAATTTTCTTCAAGACAGTTTTGACCTTGTTCTGGTCATAGGCGGCGATGACTCGCTGGAAGAGCGTCTGGTTCGAGCTGAGCAGCTTATCGACGGTGGCCAGGTTGGAAGGCAGGCGGCGTTTGATAACGCCTCTGACGAGATTTTCAGCGGTGCTGATTTTCATCGTGCGGTCGAATGACATGCTGCCTTCGTCGACCTTCTGCAGAATTTCAACAGCGTTGCGTGCGCAGTAGTCACTTTCGAGCATTTTTCTTCGAAAGGCCATTCGCGATAGCTCGATTTTGCGAGCGAGTGATATTTCCTCCTTTCTGATGAGCAGCGGTATTTCGCCCATCTGTGTAAGATACATTCGGATGGGGTCATCGATACGTCGCGAGGTTTCTCCGACCAGCTCTTTCTCTAAAAGCTCATCTTCTTTGAGCTGTCCCTCTTCTTCCTCCTGCTCGATTTCTTGCTCTGATACATCAAACTCATCATGCTTTTCGACGTCGGCCTCGTCGAGAAGAGTTATGCCCATTTCATCAAGTCTCGATAGTAATTTGTCGAGCCTTGCAGGGCTGACTTCATCCTCCGGAAGACGCTCGTTCATCTGTTCGTATGTAATGAAGCCTTTTTTCTTGCCCTCATCAATTAAGGCCTGTATGACTTGTTCGAGCGATTCGGGCTGAGATTTCGGTTCCTCTTCCGGTATGTCAGGCTTATTTGCTCTTAGTTTTTTTCCTGCCACGTCTAAATTCCTCTAAAAAGAATAATAAATATCGGTCAGGTCATCCCCAAGGTATGAGGATTTCCCTTTCTCGCTTTTTCGGTGAGCTGCTCTATATCTATCTTTTCCTGTTTTTTGCCGGTCGGCTGTTTCGTGTCATCAGGTTTATGCCTGGCAAATACCGCAAGGGCATCGTTCAGCCTCTTTTGAAAATTTCCTTTTTCCTGCCCGGTCTGCTGCATACGAACTATAGCGCTGCCTATCTGCGGCTCTTCGATGCAGGCCAGTACCTGTGTTATCTGCGGATTCGGATTTTCAGCAATGGTATTGAATACAGCCTCGGCAGCTTGTTTCAGTGCGGGCACATCAAAATCCCGCGGACTGACTTTTTTTTGTACGATTTCGAACAGCGCAGGTTCATTCAGGAGCACTTCGATAATTTCTCTCTGTGCCGCGGCAAAAAGGCCCCGGCCGAGGTCGGCGTTAAAGACTTTCTGTTTTTCGGTATCGTAGGACTTTGTTCGTCTTGCGGCGCGGAGTCGTCGATTGAGCTGAGTGTTTATCGATGCGGCGTCAATCGAGATTATTCCGGCCAGTCGGTTTATTATGATTCCTCTTTCTATCGCACCGATGTTGCCGGAGAGCATAGCAGTAGCGATTGACTGGATAAACTCATCGACGGCGGCCTTGCGACCGGAAATCGTGTCGTCGGCGGTGAAAGTGCCGAGCAACCTGTTCCATTTGAACTCGAAGACATCGACGGCTTCAGACAATACTTTAGCAAAGGCTTCGGCACCTTCGGCAAGAATAAAATCACAGGGGTCCTTTCCTTCGGGAACCGAAGTAACCTTAATGTCAATCTGCTGAGCGAGACACAATTCCAGTGCGCGATTTGCAGCAGTAATGCCGGCAGTATCGCTGTCAAAAATAAGCATAATACTCTTTGCATATCTCTTGAGCATTCGCGCGTGGCCCTGGGTGAGACTTGTGCCTAGCGTTGCCACGACATTATCGAAACCGAACTGATGGGCCATGATAACGTCGGTATAGCCTTCGACGACTACGGCAACGCCGGATTTGCCTATAGCGAGTCGGGCGTGATTGAGGCCGTATAGACAATTGCTTTTGTCGAACAATGCGGTCGTCGGCGAGTTGACATACTTGGCTCCGATACCGTCGAGTGTCCGTCCGCCGAAGCCGATTGTACGGCCGGTGACATCGGTAATAGTGAACATCAGGCGGTTTACGAATTTATCACTGAGCTGACCGCCCTGCCGCATGACCAGACCAGCGGCAATCAGCAACTGCTCGTCGATTCGGGAACGCTTTGCAGCAGCTACAAGTTCAGAACCTCCGGCAGGCGCATATCCAATATGCCACAGCCTGATGCTTTTGTCTGTAATGCCCCGCTGCGAGAGATAGTCAGTGACATATTGAGCTTTTGGGTCGTTGAGGTTCTTCTGATAAAACTTGTCGGCCCAGGCATTGACCCTGGCAAGGTCGTTTGGATTTACATCATCGGCCCTGTCGGCTGACGGCGCTGTTGTTCTTGGTTTTAGCTGTATTCCCGCCCTCTGAGCAAGCCTCTCGACGGCCTGTGGGAAGCTGAGGTTTTCCCTCATCTGCAGGAATTTGAAGACGTCGCCGCCGGCGCCGCAGGCAAAACACTTAAAAATCTGCTTGGTGGGATTTACGTACAGACTCGGGCGGTGGTCCTCGTGAAAAGGACACAAACCGACCATCTCCCTGCCTTTCTTTACAAGGTTCAGGTGTTCGCTGACCACCTCAACGATGTCAGAAGCCTGCTGTACTCGGCTGATAGCAGCCTGGTCGAATATAAGGGCCATGGACGTCCAACAATGGATTTAAGCTCAAAAACTGTTCCTCTCGACTACTTATATATAGGGGAATTTGTCAAAAAGTCAAATTTCCAATAAAAATAGCTGTTTTGAGCCGTTTAAGGGGTTTTCTTGGCAATTGGACAACCGGTATATTGCCACTATTGCGCGCGATTTGAGATAATGCTTCACCCTGCGTCAAGATTGTTTATTGGCGGAAGCCGGCTTTGAGTCCTGGGCTGTAGTCTTCTTTTGTGGTAAAACCTTGAGACGGCGGAGCAAAGTAGCTATCAGCGTGGGAGATTTCTCACCGGATTCTGATTGTAGAGCAATATCATGTAACAGGAAATAATTCAAAATTGTACGAATGGCAATGATAGTTGCAAGCTGCCCTATGTCGGTCCATGTTGGAGCAATTGTGGTCTTTAATATGCTGGCCCCGATTAGAAAACCAAGCGCCAGAGAGAATGAGTGACCCAGTTCCAGTCGGCTCTGCCTGACAGCAGCAGCCGACCGCCCGGGCGTAAGTACGTCCGTCAAATAGATTTTAAGGGCCTTGGCAATGCCAATGAAGATGACAATCATCGCAAGGAATTGACAAATAGCGACAACAACAGCATTGGCCAGCTTTAAAATGTCATCTATTTGTTCTATTTGCGTACTCCCAATATCCCGTCTTTATATCGACACATTCAGTCTCGCAACAATAGAATTCCCACCTTTGAAAAGTCAATCAAACAAATATGCTTTAATCATCGATAGTCCGGTCAAAGACCTATCTTTTCATGAAGAAGTTACCGGGCAGGTTTTTGACAAGGCCTTTTAGCTGCAAACAGACCATGGCGGAATTTGCGGCTGCTGCTGAGAGCCGCAGGGAATTAATAATATCGTCCAGATGAACCGGTTCGTTATCGATTGAATCAAGAATTCTTCTTTCTTCGGTAGTCAGAGCAAGTGTCCTATTCCCGGCGGCTTTCGATTCGAGCCGGCGACAGACCTGAGCCTCAGCTGCAACGGCATGTTCTTTCAGTTGTGTTCCGATGTAGCCTAATGCCTCCATTATATCCTCTACTGATTCTACGAGTCCTGCTCCCTGCTTTAGCAGCTGATGCGTGCCCCGGCTTAGCGGTGAATCAACTTTTCCCGGAACGGCCATCACCTGCCGATTATATTCAAGAGCGGCTGATGCCGTGATGAGCGCTCCGCTTCGGTACGCTGCTTCTATTACTATTGTCCCGAGTGACAAGCCTGCTATGATTCTGTTTCTCGGCGGGAAATTCTCTGAAAGCGGTTCATAGTTCATCGGCAATTCGCTTACCAAAGCACCGGACTTAGAGATAATTTGAGCAAGTTTATCATTCTCGGGGGGAAACACTTTTGCCAGACCACATCCTTGTACCGCAATAGTACGAGCGTCGGCGGAAATCGCTCCGTGATGCGCGGCGGTATCAATGCCGCGGGCCATGCCTGATATTATTGTGAAACCTGTCGTAGCGAGTATGTGCGCAAGGCGCGCGGCCTGTTCGCTGCCGTAGGTACTGCAGCGTCGAGAGCCGACGATGGCAACTGCGAGGTTGTCAGCAGTTTCGAGCGTGCCCTTTACGTAAAGCACAGGCGGCGGGTCAGAAATACACCGGAGTAATGCAGGATATCTGTCGTCATGCAGATGCACAAGCCAGACGCCGAGCTTCTCAGCGAGCGCCAACTCTGCGTCGGCATTGAACTTGTCTCTTGTCTCAATGATACGTCGGGCGGTTTGTTCGCCTATACAATCAACCCGCGTCAATTCCGCAAGCGAGGCGCCCAAGGCGCGGTCAACAGAACCGAAGTGCACAAGCAGCTTCGCAAATGTGATAGGGCCGACGCCGTCGGTGCGAATAAGTTGAAGCCACTTTTCAATATTGGGTGAGTTCCGCATATCACAAAAAAATAGCTGTATTCCTGAACAGGTCAAGAACAAAGAACGATTTTTGTCTACACTTAAACTCACAGCTTTTTGGCGAGTTTTCAGCTTTTCGACATAAGCACGAATAAATTCGTCTAATCAGGCTTTATAACCTAATAAACGGCTTTGAAACCGTTGCTCTATGCTAAGTATATCTACGATATACCTATATTTTAAGGGAATAGGCGATATTTATGTATAATGCTCCTTAAGGCCGGTAAACGAATGAAAATACTCAAACTTCGAAACAAAAAGGGTCTGTAGAGAAAAAAAGTTTAATCTGGACTGTTAAAACAGGTAAATATAATAAGCATTGCTTATTATATTATAAGTATTTCTAATGTAATAATAATTTTCTCATAACCTGAACAAATTTTGTCTTTTTGACGTAAATACCTTAGAAATAAGGTTCTACACTAATAAATGGGGATTTTTGGACCACTTGACCGACTGCGTCGGCGGGTCGGTTTGACTTGCGTTGTTACTTTTGCTACAATGCTTTGCTTATGGTTAAAACTGCCAAAAAAACTGTTAGAAAGAAGTCGAAAAAAGGTGCATCCAATATCGCCCGAGTAAAGAGTAAAAAGGCGTTTCGGACGTATGACGATGCGATGAAGTACCTTTTTGCTCGGACAGACTATGAAAAAGAGCTCCGTGTTCGATATAACAAGACCACCTTTAACCTGGCAAGAATGGAGGATCTGCTGCGTCTTGTCGGCAATCCCCACAAAAAAATAAATACGGCACATATCGCAGGTACTAAAGGCAAAGGCTCAACGGCTACGATGCTGGCCAAGATGCTCGAGTCAAATAACTATCGAGTTGGTTTGTACACCTCTCCGCATGTGCTTGACCTTCATGAGCGTATTGTTGTCAATTCAAAAAAGGTCAGTAAGAGCCAGATGCTAAGGCTGATGAACCGGATTTACGCACCGGTTGAGAAGCTATCCAAAACCGAGGCACCGAGCTTTTTCGAGATGATGACGGCGCTAGCGTTTATGCATTTCGTCGATGAGGATATAGATATCGCGATTATCGAAACCGGTCTGGGCGGCAAGCTGGACAGTACAAATGTAATCAAACCGCACGTCGTAGGTATTACAAGCCTCAGTATCGACCACCAGGAACAACTTGGTAAAAGCCTGAGTTTGATTGCAGCGGAGAAGGCAGGTGTTTTTAAGCGTGGTGTTCCAATTATTACGGTTGAGCAGGAGCCTTCGGCGATGAAGGTACTCAAATCAGAGGCGCTAAGGATGAAGGCTCCGCTGATGGTTACAGGACGAGATATTGATTTTTCGCACCGCTTCGAGACCAGCCGGGAAGACGGTCCTCATACAAGGATATGCCTGACAACGGCGAACAGTAAATTCGAGCATTTGCGTGTTCCCCTGCACGGGACACATCAGGCGATTAACTGCGGACTTGCACTTGCGATGCTCGATAAGCTCAAAGAGAACGGATATATAATTGATAATGAAAAGGCCAAGCAGGGGCTGAAAGAGGTGTCGCTTTCCGGGCGGATGGAGATGATATGTGACAATCCGCGGATTATGATAGACGCGGCACATAATGCGGACAGCATCCGCGCGTTGATGCACGCTATCGGGCAAAACGTGCCTTACGATTCGATGGTTGTGATATTCGGATGTAACGTCGATAAGGACATTGACGGGATGCTGAAGGAGCTGCAGTACGGCGCAGATAAGGTAATCTTCGCGCGCAGCAATTCAGTTAAGGCGGCGTGGCCTGAGGACCTCGGTGAGCGTTACAGCGAGATTAGCAGCAAGATGTTTCAGACGGCACTTACTTTGCGTGAAGCCCTGCACTTAGCTGAGAGTGCGATAGGCAGAGAAGATTTGATATGCATAACGGGCAGCTTTTACCTCATCGGCCAGGCAAAGCTGATGTACTCAACCCATAAGTAGTCTCGTCGGACGTGTTAGCCATAGCAGGTATCTCTCCAACGGAACAGTCAGGAATTGGTCCGAGAGTTATTGTATAACTTTAGCTTGAGTTGAAGAAAATGAGGCTGTCTGTCAAATAAGACGGCAGCGGCTATACAGAAACAGTTTTTTCCATCAGTTCGTCTTGTTCTTCAGATAAAGGTTCCTGCCCAGGCTTATCGGACAACGAAAGAAAAACGGTGAAAGTCGTGCCTTTTTCCAGCTCGCTTTCGACTTCAATTCTTCCATTGTGCGCATCAACAATTTTTTTGACAATGGCAAGCCCCAAGCCTGTACCTTTGATTTGCTGGTTCTGCTGGTGGACCCGATAAAACTGGTCGAATATTTTCGAGAGGGCTTCCTTGGGCATTCCCATACCGGTATCTCTGACACTTATGGCCAGGTCATCGCCCTGCTTTCCGGCATTGACAAAGATGTTTCCTTTTTCAGGTGTAAACTTGATTGCATTACTAATGAGGTTGGTGAGGACCTGGACCATTCTGTCACTATCGAAGCAGACCCGCGGCAAATCGCGGTCGAGCTTGACCGAGAGATTGACCTTTTTCTTTTTTGCATGCGGGGTCATAGTATGACAGGCGTCATCAATGACCTGGCTGATATCACTGGGTTTAATGTCGAAGGTCATTTTGTTTGCGCTTAGTTTCTGGAAATCGAGGACCTCATCGATTAGCCTGGAAAGTCTTTCTATATTTCTTTTAGCAATACTGAGGAAGTTTTTCTGGTCTTTATTGATTTTTCCGGCGATTTCGTCGGCGACAATAATAATAGCTTCCTGTATTGAAGTCAAAGGAGTTCGCAGTTCGTGCGAGACGGTAGAAATGAATAGTGACCTCATTTCCATGGTCTTTTTCAATTCACGTTCAGCTTTCAATCTCTCGGTGATGTCTCTGATGACTCCAATGGAACCCATAACCTTTCCTTCAGGGCTTTTAAGTACACTGATGGAGACGTCGACATCTATTAACGTGCCGTCTTTTTTAGCCATCTTTGTTTCAAGATGATGCTGCATTCCTTTTTGCCTGATATTATGGTTTCTAATAGTCTGCCACTGTCCCTGCGCGTAAAGCGACTTGACGGGCTTGAGGTATAGATCGTCTTTCTGCATTCCGAGCAGGTCTTCCATGAATTTGTTCCAGGAGACGAGTCTTTCCTGGTCATCGGCAAGTGAGATGGCGACGGCGGAGTTTTCGAAGATTGTTTTGTACTTATCTTCGGCCAGTTGTCGTTCTCGCTGCGCCGTCTTACTTTCGGTAATATCATTAATAGAAATGACGGCGTGAATTCTTCCATCTATTGTCGCGGGGCTGCCGCTTATGAGAAACCACCGGGTAATTCGTTCTTCGCCGACTTTGAGGGTGGGCTTGACCTCGATATCACTAACCGGCTGGTTCGACTGTAATATTGTATCTACAGCCTTATGCAGTCGGCACAACTCACAAGCGGGGCTGTTTCCGCAGCCTTTCCCGCTGATGACAGTGTTCATGCAACCGAGTGCATCGCCGAAGGGCTGGTTTATAATCTCTTTATAGTCTCTATTGAGAAGTTGTTTAATAGTTCTATTGACCCTTTTGACGATTGCATGTTCGTCTATTAACAACATGCCCACCGGTGCGGCATCAAATACAGCCTCTATGTTTTTCTGTTTTTCGCTGAGGACTTTTTTGGTTCGTTTTCGTTCAATTGCATACCAGACGGTACGAGCGAGGACATTGGTGTCAACCTGTCCTTTTACAAGGTAATCTTCGACGCCTCTGTGTACGGCATTAACACCCATTTCAGCATCGTCGAGGCCGCTGAGGATGATAATAGGCACATCGGGGGCCTTTTCACTTATTTTGCCGACCGAGCCTATTCCCTGGCTGTCGGGCAGACCGAGGTCAAGGAACATAACGTCAAAGTTATCACTATCAAGCAATTCAAGGGTTTTACGAAGGCAGTCCGCAAATTGTACGTTTGCAACTTGGAGCGCAGTTTTCTGCAGCAGCTGGTGCAGTAGTTTTCTGTCGCCTACATCGTCTTCAACAATCAGTATGTTCAGAGGTTTTGTAACTTCAGATTCCACTTTATACCCTACATCCTGTGGCTGCCTGTCACCCGAGCAGATTGTATTTATCTTTTGAGGGCCTGCTATCTGGTTTTAGTTATTGCCAACGGCGCTGTTTTCCAGTGCTTTTGATATTTTTTCCATAAGGTCAGTAAAATCGAACGGCTTAGTGACGTAGTGTTCTATACCGAGGTCCGCAGCCTTACTAATATCTCTTCTATCACTGTATGCCGTGAGCATTATTACCGGTATGTCTTTTAAATCAGGACGGCTTCTAAGACGTTCGAGCATCTCATGGCCGTCCATAATGGGCATATTGATGTCCAACAGAACAAGGTCCGGTTTTTCATTTATCACTTTTTCCAAACCTTCTTTGCCGTTATTAGCTGTGATAACGTCAAAATCACAGGATTTAAGGCGGTACTGGACGGTGTTGACTATGTCAAGCTCATCGTCAACAACAAGTATTTTGGCTTGAGTGGTTTTCTTTTTTGATTTAAATAATCCTAACATTGCAAGGTCCCCTGTTCAAATTAACCCACTGAACAATTTTCATGAACACAGCACATCTTTGCAGATTTTATCGACTCAAATCAGCCACAGAATTAGCAAAGAATTAAACAAAACCAACGATACAAGGCTCGGTGAAGCAGGAGTCCCGGAGAAAAAAGAGGATTATCGGTCCTGTAATGTGTTATCCGAATACAGAGCAGGAGGCCGGCGTTAAGTCTTGAACGAACGATGTCGATAGTGATTTTGAGTCTATATCACCATTTGCTGAAAGAACATCTTATGCAAAAGCAGGAACAGGTAATTTCATATATTCTCGAAGAAAATATTCTCGATGAACAGGCCCTGCGAAAAGTCCTCGACGAACAGGAATCAAGCGGTCAATCTCTGACAAGCCTTCTCAAAAAGAACGGGCTGGTCAACGATGAGCAGTTGAACAGGATAATCGCCGCCGATAACGGGATAAAATTCATAAACCTCTCGCCTGATATGGTAGAACCCTCAGTCGCTCATATGGTGACATACGAGATGGCAAGTCAGCACAACATAATCCCGATAAAAAGAGAAGGCGATAAACTTCTTGTGGCGATGAGCTCGCCACTGAATCTTGCCGTGCGTGATGAAATAGAGATTCGAACCAATTATAAAGTAGTGCCTCTTGCCGCTACACCGAGCGCGATAAAACGTGCAATTACTTATCATTTTAATGTTGAAAATGTTACACGCCAGGCCATAGCTTCGATGCGGCTGGAGACCAACATCGGCAAAGGAGACATGGCGGATACCGTTTATGAAAACAAAACACATGGCGACAGCGCCCCGGTCACCAAGCTGGTTTCCTCGATAATCAACGGCGCGATAGACGCACGGGCAAGTGATATACACATAGAACCGCAGGAACCCGATATGCGGGTGAGATACCGAATAGACGGAATCCTGCACAATGCGGTGAACATACCGTCTTCGGTACAGCGTGAGGTCGTATCACACATCAAGGTAATGTCGGGTATGGATATTTCCGAGCGAAGGACCCCTCAAGACGGCCATATGATGGTTGAACATGACAATAAAGAGTACGATATGAGAGTATCATCGTTACCGTCAGTGGCAGGGGAAAAAATAGTACTCAGGATACTCGATAAAAATTCGATTAAGTGGACACTGGAAACTGTTGTTTCGTCGCCCGATGACAACCAAACAATAAGGGGACTCATCCGCAATCCATACGGTATGTTACTTATAACGGGTCCGACCGGCAGCGGTAAAACGACCACGCTGTATTCGGTCCTGAAGCTGCTGAACACACCGGAAAAAAACATCGTTACCGTCGAGGACCCTGTAGAGTATCGGCTCGAAAATATTACACAGCTTCAGGTCAATCCCGTTGCAGGATTGACATTTGCGTCAGCATTGCGACACATAGTACGGCAGGACCCCGACATTATATTCGTAGGCGAAATACGAGATCCTGAAACAGCTGAAATAGCCGTTAGTGCGGCATTAACCGGACACCTGGTTCTCAGCACACTGCATACCAACGACGCGATAGGAGCAATATCACGTTTAATTAATCTCGGAGTAGCACCGTTTCTTGTTGTCTCGGCGCTTTTGGGTTCGGTAGCCCAAAGGCTTATAAGGACCTCCTGCCCGGTCTGCAAAGAGGCCTATAAACCTTCTGAAGAGGAACTTAAATGCCTGTTCGGTAACTCCTACAAAGACGAGAAGATAGAGCTTTACCGAGGGGCCGGATGCAACAACTGCTATCATACAGGATATCTGGGGCGAAAGGGTATCTTCGAGGTACTTTCGATGTCACCGGCAATCAGGAGGATGGTCATAGACGGAAGCGGGGAAGATGTGATTACACAACAGGCAGGCAAAGAAGGCATGAATACTCTTCTCAAAAGCGCTGTCAATGAAGTACTAACCGGCGCTACAACGTTAGAAGAGATAATGCGGGTTGTAGATATGAGAGCAGAGTGATGGCTGTTTATCAATATCTGGCGAAAGATCAGTCAGGCAAAAAGTTTTCGGGTGTATACACCGATATCGAAAACGCCCGAGACCTTCGCAATGAGCTGGCCAAGGTCGGCTGTGTCCTTTTAAAAGCCCACAGGGAAAAGCACCGGTCCGCAAAACGCCGCAGAATAAAGCGGTCGGAAGTAGTAACTTTCGCCTACAGGTTCGCAGGCATGTATGCAGCAGGCCTGCCGATACTAAACTGCCTGCAGACACTGGAAGAGCAAACTGATAATCAGGGCTTTAAGTATGTAATATCAGATATCAGGCAAAGCATACAGGCCGGTTCAAACTTAAAAGACGCTTGTTCAAAATACGCTAACGTATTTTCCAATTTTTTTCTCGGAATGGTCGAGGCAGGCGAGTCTTCGGGCAGACTGGCAGATACCCTTAATTTGAGCGCCTCTTATCTTGAGAAACGTGAAGATACGAAACGCAAGGTCATATCCGCTTTTGCATATCCGGCTATAGTAACCACTATGTGTCTTGGAGCTATCGTCTTTCTGCTTACTTTCGTTATGCCGACCTTCGAGGAGCTATACAAGCAGGTACACGTTGCTTTGCCCGGCCCGACCCTTGCTATTATAGCCGCGAGTGCTTTTATAACAGAGCAGTGGTACACAATTCTCGTGGCGGTAGCGTCAATCATAATAGGCATAAAATGGCTGTCAAAAAAACAGGAAGTGCAAATTCAGTGGGACGCATTCAAGCTGAAAGTTCCTCTGTTCGGCAAACTAAACCGTATGCTGGTAGTATCACATTTTATGCGGTCATTTGCAACGCTTACTTCGGTCGGGGTCTCACTGATTGAGGCTATGGATATATCAAGCGCCGTGGCCCACAATCACAAAATGACCGGGATTGTCAAAGAGCTGGAACAAATGATTAAAGCGGGAATACCAATCTCACAATCATTTAAAAGCTTTAAGATTTTTCCTTCTATTATCCCGCAGCTTGCGGCGACGGGTGAACAATCCGGTCAATTATCGGAAATGCTGAACAAGGGCGCCGACCTTATTGATAAAGACATTGACACTATGGTCAATTCATTAATTGCCAGACTCGAGCCGGCCCTGACGATACTCATGGGTCTTATTGTGGGATTGTTACTTATCGGAGCATATTTGCCGATGTTCGATTATATGGGTCATTTGACATAGCCCGTAGTTATATAAGAGCAGATTACATCCGATAAAATATTTTTGTCGGCGAGAATTATGCGGACTATCGCATTTTTTGGGGCAAATGAGCAAATTGTTAACAGGTTTTTTGTAAAGTCTGAGGTGGTTTTAGACGAGTATCTTGTTAAAAATAATGCAGAAATTTTGTTGGGAAGGGTAATACTATGAAGTCAAAAAAAGGTCTAACACTAATTGAGCTGCTGGTAGTTGTAATCATTTTGGGGGCATTAGTGGCAATTGCAATCCCGAGAATGTCCAGCAGTTCCACAACCGCCAAGCAACGGGCCTGTCAAACTAATCAGAACACAATAGATACACAGGTCGAGTTGTACTACATGAATACTAATGGTTGGCCCACGCTGGTTGCTCTTGCCGCTGACGCCAACTATTTTCCCGACGGCCTTCCTGTATGCCCGAGCCAAGGGACCTATACGCTGGATGGTACTACGCACCGTGTTTCCTGCAGCATCGCCACCCACTAATCAACATACAAAAGCATTCATAGGGTGCAGTAGGCCGATAGGCCTTGATGGCTGTGAACAAAAGGAACCGCCAAGGTGGTTCCTTTTTTTCTCGTCGATGGCGGATTAGCATTATGATAAAAAAAGCAAATGCTCATACGCTGATTGAGATGATGATAATTGTATTGATTCTCGGCACACTGGCCTTTGTAGCGATACCAAGACTTAATTTTTCCGTTCTGTATCGTAAACAGGTCGACACCACAGCAAGAAAAATAGTTACCGGTATGCGTCGTACCCGCCTCCTTGCAATTACCGATGCCGCAACCAACAGCGACGGCTTTGCGTTAAAAAGAAGCGGCTCAACCTTTGAAATAGAAGATTTGAGCGATTCATCTACAGTTCCAAACAGCGTTTTTACAGTCGATGCGAGTATCAGTTGCGAAGACGGTACAACTTTTCAGTTCGGCCCGTTGGGGAATTTAAAAACGGGGAGTGATTCGGTGCTAACGGTTTCCTCAGAAGGTAAAAGTTTCACAATCAATATAACTGCGGCAACGGGAACTATACAATGCACCGAAAACTGATGATTATTAAACGATTTGCAGGGCTAACTCTTATCGAGGTTGTTGCCGCCTCGGTATTACTCGTTGTCGTGATGATTCCAATACTAAAATGTCTGACCATCTCCCATATCACCTCAATAAAGATTGAGCATAAAACCCGCAGTCTCATTCTTGCCCAGGCCAAGCTTGACCAAATCAAGGTGCGGTCGATTTACGATTATACCAACGAAGGAGATACATTTACAGAAAGCAACGTGTCTCTCGGCGACTCATACTTTTGTAATATCACGGATGATTCCGTCGACCCTCTCAAGACAATAACGGTATCAGTCGGCTTTGATTCGAATGGTGACCTTGCCCTGTCAACCGGTGAGGTCGAGACAAGTCTGGCAACCCTAATCGCCAGAAGATGGAATAATTAAGCTGCCGGAAAAAACTTATAGGACACTCTGGCAGGGATAAATATCCCTTTGGTATGTCAATCGCTGACGTCTGATAAAAGCAATTCCATAACATCATAAGGGCCGTTTTATGGTGGTTTAACCGCCCTTTTAATCATCATCGATAATTTCAAAACTTGCGTTAGGGAGTTTTCGTCTTGTGCCGAAAATATCATTGATATTGCGCAAAAACTATATAGTGACAAAATGCGAAAACGAACCAGAAAAATAACAGGCTGCACGGCAATGACTATTATGGAGATGATTATGGCTCTGACCATAATCAGCCTGGTCTTTGCAGCGATGCTGCCGCAATTCAGGCTTATAAACAACAGTTGGGACTCCAAGCGGGGTAACGCCGAGGTCCTTCAAAACGGCAGAGTCCTTATGGACCATATAAGTCGTAACCTCTCGAAGGCCGTAAAGATAAACGCTGTCAGCGACCCATGCGAGACCAACGGTTATATAGAATTCGAAGATAATGACGGTAACAACCTGCGATATGAAATCGACGCCGGCAACTATGTCGAGTTTGGCCTTGTTGGAAACCTTTCAGATTTGGCAGGACCGGTCAGCTCACTACAGTTTACATGTTATGACGATAACGACTTTTCGACGAGCATAACGGACTGTAATTATATCCGCTTAGTAAATGTGCAAGCAGTTCTGACCAATTCTGCCTCAATGGGACAGGACAAAACATTCACTACCTCGGCTTACCTTCGAACAAATGATGAAAGTACGGAATGCTGGCAGAATGAAGACATCGGAGATGTCGGCGCAGCCGGCAGTTCAATTCTGTCGGACAGCAACTGGATCATCGAGGGTTCAGGTGTCGACCTTGGCCCATTGTACACCTCTGATGAATTTCACTTCGTTTATCAGACCCTTAGCGGCGACGGTCAAATCATTGCCCGTGTGGCGAGCATCGAAAATACAGGCGCTTACGCCAAGGCAGGCGTGATGATTCGTGAAACACTCGATGATGACTCAAAATATGCCGGCATGTTCGTAACACCTAATAATGGTGTTTATTTCCAGAACCGCACGACCACAGGCCAGCTCGCCACCTACACGGCCGGCAGCGGCTCACAAGCGCCACGCTGGTTTAAAGTGACTCGTACTGGAGATACATTGGCCGGCTATGAATCTTCAGACGGCTCAACCTGGACGCAGGTGGGCACTGATGTTTCAATTACTATGGGAACTGACGTCTATATCGGCATGGCTGTTTGCAGCGGTAACGACGGAGTTCTCTGTACCGCTGAAATCGATAATGTCGGCTTCTCTAAGGTAGAATACCAAGATTTCAACGAGGCCAAGGTCAGTACCGCTGATACTTCTGTTACAATTTCAACGCCGGGCGACAGCAGCACTGTTGAAATACTTGGTTCATGGACCTCAGGCCTTACGCACACAGCCGAAGCCGGCTCAAACCGGCTATTGGTATTTACTGCTCATGCCGAAGAGGCCGGCGCGATAAACCTTACCTCAGTCACATACGGCGGCCAGTCAATGACTAAGGTAATAGATGAAATAGTCGGAACGACTTTCCAGGCATACGTTGTGACATATATTCTCGATGAGGCTGATATCGCAGCTGCAAGCGGCAACACGTTCGTTCTTACCTGGAGCACGACGCCTGATGAAGTCTCATACTCCAGTGTCTTTCTTTCTAACGTCGATCAAACGACTCCTATTGGTGCAACAGACGACAATGGTACGGCAGCGGCCTTTCCAAATCCAATCACAACCAGCGCCCTTTCCACAGCAAACGGTGATATGGCCATTGTCGCGGCGACCTGTGGCAATGCAGGCAATTATACGGTGGATAGCGACTTTACTGAAGCTATCGAACTTGACATGGCTACCTCTGTAGGTGTAACCGGGTACAAAACCGCAACAGGTTCAGATGAAACGCCAAGCGTAACACACTCAGTTCCGAACCGGCAGGTAATCATTGGTCTGGTAGTACAAAGCGGGGGTATCGGCGGCATTGAAGGTGATTTACTAATCGCGGCAGTTGCCACAGACGGAGATACTTCCTCCTTACTAGCGGCTCCGGGAGGCGAAGAATGGACCAAGATAAACGCAGCTAATTATGGCGGCGAGGTTACACTCGGCGCGTGGTGGAAACTGGCAGACGCTTCAGAATCGGCTACACATCAGTTCACATGGTCAGGTGACGAACAGGCGTACGGCTGGATAATGAGATTTACAGGTCACGACCCGACCGACCCAATTAACACGTGGTCGGCCGGTGGCGACTCCGACAGTACACCAACCAGTTCGGAAGTGACAACCACGGTCGATAATTGCCTGATTCTTCGTCTCGGAGCATTCGATGATGATGATATAACGATAGACGACCCCGGTCTTTCCAGCCATACCGCAATTACGATGGATGAAAGCGCCAGCAGCGGCGGTGGTGCTGTTTCAATACTCGGTTCATGGGCAACAGGCACAACTCATGCCCAAGAAGCTGGCACTGACCGCGTCTTGATTTTCATCGCACACGAAGAATCCACCATTGGTTCTCCGACTTTGACTTCTGTAAAATACGGCGAGGAGGCAATGACCAAGGTAATTGAAAGAAGCGCCGTCGCGGGGGCCTACGGGAATTACGTTGCGGCTTTTATCATGAACGAGGCAGGTATCAATGCCGCAACCAGCAGCACATTTTTCCCCACCTGGAGCGCCGCAACGAGTTCCTTTTCGTACGCCAGCGTGTTCTTAGAGAATGTGGACCAGGCGGATATCATCGGAGCTACCGACAGCGCAAGTACGACAATCGGTACAAATCCAATCGAGACCAGCCCGCTTTCCACGGAAGACGGTGATATGGTAATTTTAGCCGCTGTTTGCGGTAATAACGGCTCATATACATTAAACGGCTTTACTGAAGGGTCGGACCAATCGGTTGGAATGTATGGACATACCGGCGTAACCGGACATAAGGCCGCAACCGGCGCAAATGAAACACCAAGTGCAACACATACTGCCCCTAACCGTCAGGCGATTATAGGCTTTGTAGTGCAAACTGGAGCTGGAGCGGGCGACACAGTATCGGGAGGCGCCGGATACATTTTGCAGACAGGCAGCGGCGGCAGCGGAACTTCAGATTTTACACTTAACTCTGCTAACGAGGCACAAATGATAACAATAGCGATAGCGCCGGAGAACCTTGGTACATGCGACGGCACTATACGACCGTGAACGAATTATGAGAACAATACGAAAAAATAATGGTTCTGTAATTTTGATAGTGGTATTTGCCGCAGCTCTGCTGTCGGCGATTACTGTCGGTATACTGCAACTGAATACCGAGGAAATACAGCTTATGCAAAATCAAAGCGGAGCAGCCGAGGCTATGGCAACGGCCGAGGCCGGTCTTAACGATTCCTTTTCGAGAATATACCAGGGCAGTGACCCGAATATAGCAGGTGAGTCTTTCAACGGCGGTTCGTACAGTGTAACCGCCGGGTCCTCTGCTGTATCGGATTTGCTGATTACTTCTACAGGTATTTCGTCACAGGGTTTTACGACCAGAGTAGAGGCGGACATAACAATTGGAAGCAGCAGCCCTTATATAATAAGAATCGATAAACTAAGGATTAACGAATGAAACTCGGTATCAAAAAAACACTGGGTATTGATATCTGCGAGACGCGGATAAGTCTTGCGCTGCTTAAGAAAAGCGGGAACGGCATTAAACTATTGAAGGCCGTCAGCGAGCCGGTCCCCGCCGGTGCGGTAGAAAACGGCAATATTAAAGACGCAGCAATTTTAGCCAAGGCGGTTGGACGACTGAAAAAACGTATTGCGTCTTCAACGATTCCAACTGCTGTATCATTATTTGCCGAACCAACAATTCTGCAGGTTATGGACATACCGAAGCAGATTCCGGACAATATAAGCAAATTTGTCCATGAGCAGGTGAAACACTTTGCCGCTCTGCTGGGCAAGAAAATCAATTCAGATTTCTGCGGAGTCTCGGGAATCAGTCCGGATGGTACTCATACAAACGGCGTTCTTACAGTTGCCGCCGACCAAAAACGAATCACCAATCTCGTTGAAATGTACAGCCAGGCCGGTATCAACGCTGAAGCGATTGAGCCGTCGATACTTGCCTATATCAGAGCGCTGCATAACGAAAAGATAGAAGGGAAGTTTGATTCCAACGTTGTTATAGCTTTACTGCGTGACAGCAAATTAACTTTGTGTGTCTTCAGAAAACAGAGTCTGGACTTTATCCGAACGAGGGATATTAGTGAAGAAAAAGCAAGTCCGGATGAGATATGTCAGTGGCTTGCAGGTCAGATAAATACGGTTATCCAATCTTATGAAATCAAGGCTTTACACGACTCAGAACAGTGGGAAACCACTGTCATAGCAGATTGTGCAAGATTTCCTGCAGATTCCGAGGAAGTTCTTAGCGCTAGTATTCCAGGTTCCGACATACAATTGCTGACAAACGAAGATGCCTGTAAAATTTCTTCGATTAGCCGAACGCGCAAGTTCACTAATACCAGCCTGGCTAACAAACCTTCGCTTGCAGCGATTGGTCTGGCTATGAAACTTCTGGGTACAAATGTTTTTAATTTGGGCGTAAACCTGCTTCCGGCGGAAACTGTCAGGATAAGAGCCACCCGTAAAATGGCCCTGGTAACAGCTAATATTATAGCGGCTCTGTTGCTTACTATGATGGTGACTATCGTCTGGTCGGTCCGTAAAGCTCAAGAAATAAACAAATCCGTCGACATCAAAAAGGCCCATCTGCTACAGGAGACTCGCAGTCTGTTCGAAGAAAGCAAGGCACTCGATGAACAGATAGACAATATAAGCAAAAAACTCAAAGGAATAAATAAAATATCCGACTCCCAAAGCGAGCCTTATTGGCCCGGCCTGTTAAGTTACATAGCGAAAATCAGGCCTAAAACCATATTCATAATCAGCATGTCCAGCGGAAAAGGCTCCCATATGAGCCTGAAAGGCCTTGCTGTATCAAATGAAGACGTTTATTTGTTTACAGAAATGCTGAATAAGTCAGAACTTATAAATTCGGCTTCAATTTATGAGACAAATAAAAATAACGACGATAACAGGTTTATCAATTATGAAATCCGGTGTTCTCTAACACCGAGAAAGAGAACATAAGTTATGCCGCTTAGTGACTTTGCCAAGCTCAATCGACGAGTGCAAAATTCTGTTTTTGCCGCATTGATTATTATAACGGCAACAGCAATATACAGCTGGCTGGTCACTCCTCATGTCAAAAATGTGTCAGCAGCTCAACATTATGATTCGGCTTTGAACATGGTCGAAGAGAAAAATACATTCCTGACTCGTGAAATACAGCTCAAAACAAAAAAACTAAAACAATTAACCGACCAGTACACTCAATCCAGGAGCAACCTGTTCACGCCGGCACAAGCCAAAGAATTCTTCGGTGATTTGCAGGTTATGCTCGAAGAAACCAACTGTACGGTTCATTCGCTCAACCTTGCCGTCAATAAATCCGGGAATAAAGACAAACAAACTAAAAACGCTTCCGGCATAGACACTAACAACGCGGTACTGAGTGTCAGCGGTCAGTACTGCAGTATAACCAGCCTGGTCGAAGGATTACAAAACCACAGCCCGAAAGTCTGGCTGGACTCATTTGTAATTGAACTTGTCGACTATGCCTCCGGTCTGCTCAAATGTGATATGACGATAACGATTTACACAATTGAGGAAAAGGGAGATGCCTTATGAATAAACTTAGATATGTAATATTAGTCTTCTGTAGTACTATTCTGGTTGTGAACACCTGCAACGGCGCTGCGGAGACCCAACCGGCAAAATCAGAACCTGAGCAAAACAGCACAGCGGAGGTTGACAATGACAATCCTTTCGCAGATTTCTTCAATAACAAAAAAAACACAGCGAAGAGAATTTCCCAGCCTGTGCTGCAAATTGAGGAAAAGCCGGAATTGTTCCTTGAGTCTGTGACTCTTAAGTTCTTAGATGCCAGGAACCTTGCCAGTATTATCGCTAACATGTCTTCAGAATACGGCGAAATATCGGTTGATTCCAAGAGTAACTCTCTGATAATCTGCGACATAAATGATGTCATTAAAAAGATACTTTCAGAAGTCAAAAAGGCCGACAAGGCACCACGGCAGCTTATTATAGAAACCGTCATAGTCGATGTTCAGCTGGATAACGACACCGAGATCGGTATTAACTGGGACATTCTCTCGGACGAAATCTATGACGTCGGCTACAGGCAAAATCTCGGCAAAAGACTAAGTATGGTTCCTGCTACGGCTGACAATATAGCCACTACCACCGCATATAACACGATTGGTGATGCAGGCGCTGTGGGAGGATATCTTTCTATTGTCAGCAGTACGGTCCGCAATGCCGTCCATCTTCTTCAGGAAAAAAGAAATGTTGAGATTCTCGCCAGTCCGAGAGTGATGGTAGTAAGTGGTGAATCCGCTTTAATTGAGACGGTTACCGAAATACCCTACCGCGAGGTAATGCAAACATCGGAAGGAGGTGAGATCTCGTCAACTCAGTTCAAAAAAGTCGGCGTCAAGCTGAATGTAACAGCAATACTTACCGATGACGATTATATTCTCGTTACACTTGAACCGGAACAGAGCGTTGATACAGGTGTATTCGGCACTGAATCTGAAGTCCCTATTATTGATACGAGGAAGGCAAAGACCACACTACTGCTCAAAGACGGGCAGGTCGTTATCATGGGCGGACTGCGAAAAAAGGAAACGACTTATCAGGTAAGTCAGATACCTGTTCTCGGAGATATACCGCTGGTTGGAATGCTGTTTCGCAACACACAAGAGACGGTTAATAATTCCGAACTGCTTGTATTTATGTCACCGCATATCTATAAAGGCGAGCCCCTGTCTGAACAGGAAAGAGAGAGGTTTGAGCTGCTTAGGGACAAACCCCCTCTTGTCCTGCCCGAAAAGAAAGAGAATGATCGCATTTTCAACACTCTCAGTGGTGAGACAGATGAAGAATAAGGCGTCAACCAAAAATCGGCTTAAGCGGCAGATAAATGACGCCGGAAGCTAATTTGGCAATTGAAAGCGGTTAGGCAGGCCGCCAAGTCCGCATGCGGACACTCATGCTTAATTATACATACAAAACCACGCCCGGCAGGATTCGAACCTGCGACCTACGGATTAGAAATCCGAACGGACGTTACGTAAGTCTTTATGGCAAAATGATTAACAACTGTCAACAAATAACTTGTGAAGCTGGCCGAGATGCAGCCGAGAGCGTACCGAGGGCCAAAAGTGCCTGCTTGGTGCAAATTTTGGTGCAAATGGCTCACGTGATTTTTTATATAAGATTCGGATTCCCGTTATAAAACTCTTAATCATGCTTTACAAAAATACCCGTCTTAGTTAGTCGCTGTGCATCATCTCTTCCGGATTGCCAGCAAATTCAACTTTGCCAAGCTTAAGACCGTATAATCTTTGACAAATCTTCAGCACATCACGTACTTTCTGTTCAACTATCAACACTGCTATGCCAGCATTTTTGCTGATATCATCTATTTTCTTAAAAGCTGATGACACCAAGTTTGGTGAAAATCCCAGCGAAGGTTCATCAAGCATTAACAACTTTGGCTTTGGAGTAAGATCTCTGTATAATGTAAGCATTTGCTTCTCACCGCCACTTATCTTGCCTACGTTTTAACGTAACTTATTACCCACTGTAACGTTTTTTCTTGAGTACAGCATCCTGAATTCAGCGTTAATAATATACTAAATTTGTCGATTATACTCTCACTTTAACTGGTACAGTTTTCAGGATGCACGCCATTCACTCAGTAACTAATTTTGTCCCTTAATTTATCATTTTATTTCTTTAAAAACCATCTTATCGAGGTTAACGTAATCACCGTCAATAACCAGCTTCAGCAAATGCCGGCCGGCATCAAGGTTTACCGTCTTTTCAATGACTTGCCAGTTTTGAAATCCTGCAGTATTGGGGATTGAAATAATCCCTGTTTTATCTGCGCCATCACATTCGAGATATAGCTTTCCGCTATCGTAAGCTGAGGCAATATAGAATGAAATCCGGTACGATGCAGATTTACTGACAGTAACTGTATATGCCGTCCAGTCTCCGATATGAGTCCAACCCACATTGTAACCACCTGCAGAACATTTTTCGATATCCACACCCTCGTCGAGCCGATACAGCCCGCCTTCATTGATTTCATCTCTGTCATAGTAAGCATCGCCAGGGCAACCTGTATCGAAGTCTTCTGCTTCGATGGTCCCGGGAATAGTATGCGGCTTGAAAGCTTTCTGCTTCAGCTCGCAAATCTCCATAAGTCTCCAGCCCGGAAAAGAATCATTTTCCGAGTTGAGTAACACGGCTTTACTACCTTTATCCACGGGAGTGTTTACAGACAATATGATATTTGGGAATTGTTTGTTTGAAATTTTGAATAATCCATTGTATGTCTCTTCAATTTTCCAAAATTGGTTGTCTTTCCCGGTAAGCTCTGAAAGAACGAGGTAGTGACCGGATGTGCTGCACTCGAATGTTCTGTTTCTATCTTCTCGGTTCAGCATTTTATAAATGCCCTTACCGGCAGGCTCCAACTTCCATTGGTTCGCAGTGACTTTTCCTTTACCAGTGAGTGCCAAATCTGAACCAAGCACCAGATTACCTGTGTTGTCACCAGGAACAATACGATAATGTGACGTGCAATTGAGGTCAGCATACTTGTCCAACGGTGGAATTTTACCGTTGAAGCTGAGTTTCAGAACGTATGCCAGTTCTTCGAAAGAGCGTTCGGGCAAACGAACGATTAATCCCTCTACGTCCTGCTTGAAAGCTAATGGAAGATATTTTCCGGCTTCGCCATCGATCAATTCAACAGATTTTAGGTTTTTACCGTCGATTTTATCAGAAGACAATGATCTAAGAATAATTTCTTTCTGACCGTCTTCCCAACCGAGCAAAATGGCATAAAGTGTCGTATTGTCTTTGGATCTTGTATAACGAACGTCCTTGGCTGTTCCTTGGCTCGGAGCTCCCATTACACCATGAGCAGCTCCCATTTTCGTCGGGCCTTCTCCGTATTTTTCCCAAGCCCGGGTGGCATAAACAGCTTCGCCATATTTTTTGAGCCATGCACCCATGGTGAGCAGTATGTCTTTCTGTTCCTGAGGTATGGTGCCATCTGCCTTGGGTGATATATTAAGCAACAGGTTGCCGTTTTTGCTTATTCTGTCAAGAAAACCATGAAGTATCTGTTTTTTGGAATAATATCCAAGGCCCTCGGTATAGCACCAGCTTGAAGAACTGATTGCATCATCCGTCAGCCAGTAATTTTCGGTGATATCGGCAGGACCTCCCCGCTCATAATCGAGAACCGCACATTTGGTGTTCAGTCCGTCTTTATAGGTGGCGACGACCTCCTTACCCCACAGGGCTGCCTGGTTATAATAATAAGACAGGAACTCAAGAAGAACTGATTTAGAAATTATGCGCAGGTTGAAATCCTGCCAAATGATATCAGGATGATAGGCATCTATAATTTCTTTATGCTTGCTTAGCCAGAAAGCCTCATTTTTATCTTTTCCCTGCTGCCCGTATAGCATTTGAAGTTTCGGATCATTTGTCCGGGGTACAGCGTCATAAAATCCGGTAATGTTGTAAGCATGATGCATCGAAAGAATTATTCTCATATTCTTTTTGCGGATGGCATCCGTTAACAAACCTACCAAATCAAGTTTCGGTCCCGTATCTTTTGCGTTCCACGGATTAACTTTGCTTGCCCACATCGAAAAGCCGTCGTGGTGCTCAGCCACCGGACCGGCGAATTTCGCCCCCGCATCGGCAAAGAGCTGCGCCCATTCATCGGGGTCGAATTTACCCCCTTCCGATTTAAGTTTAGGTGCGAACTGTACAAAATACTCTTTCTTGTCTTTCGCTCCGGTGATAAAGTAATTGTAAGGCCATTGCGATGGTTCGCCGTAAGTTTCAATATGATGCTTATTTTCTGCCGTTCCTTTGATGTACATAGTGCGTGGATACCATTCGTTGCCAAATGCCGGAACAGAGTAAACTCCCCAGTGGAAATAAATGCCGAATTTGGCGTCTTTGAACCATTCGGGGCATTCATATTGGTTTAGTGATTCCCAGGTCGGCTCAAACCTGCCGGTCTGCATCGGCTCAACCTTGACCTCGGATGCTGATGCCGGTGTCTTTTCCGGTTCGGCCGCGCAACCGTAAAACATGGTCGCCATCAAGATTATAACTAAATGCAGATGTATTTTCTTAAAAAGCTTCATCGTACTTCCTTTCCGAATTAACCTTTAAAATTCAAGTACGGTACAGGCATCTTCTTTGTGTCACTTCTTTACTACTATGCCCTTTTTGAGAATAATATTTGCATATAAGGCAGATTCGCTGGTTGCAACGACAGCGTAAGCTTTTTTTGCCCTCTCATAAAAAGTAAACCGCTCGATATTGTCAAATCCGTCGAACTTTTCACCACTGGCTCTGATAATTTTATCATATTTGTCCCAGATCGGTGTCTCAACATCATCGCCCGGCACAACCTGCATTAACATCACAGGCTTTTCCACGTAGATATCCAAAGGAAATACTTTCAGGACAGCCTCGAGCACCTCAGGTACACCGTGACCATCCAATCGTATCAGTCGCTGTGCAATCGATGCCGCAGGAAAATTACCATCGGCAATTACTATTTCATCTCCATGCCCCATTTCCATGAGAATCTTCAGCAGCTCCGGACTTAAAATACTTGGAATACCTTTTAACATCTGTAAATACCTTTCCGTGTTCAGTAATAATATGTCACTGACCTCAATGCTTATGCCGTTGAACGTTTGAGGTTCCGAATCCGAAAATTGCGACGAAAACAAAATATAAAAATGGCAAAAAACTTACCTTAAAGATTATTCACCTGTGTCGCCTTCGGTCTGATTAGGCCTTTGCATATTTTTTTTCTGACGGCGGGCGGTGAACCGCAAAGGTGCGGAATCCGAAAATCGCAACGACGATAAAACATAAAAACGGCAAAAAGAATGAAACGCGAACACCTTCAAGTCCACCCACTGCACCGGCGTCAATGAGCCTGCCCTGCAGAGGAGGCATCAGGCAGCCGCCGACAATCGCAAAAATCAATCCGGCAGAGGCAATCTTCGCTTCGTCACCCATTCCGTCCAGTGCAATGCCATAGATTGTCGGGAACATCAGCGACATACAGGCCGAAATGCCGACCAGGCAATACAGGCCCGGCATACCCCCAATAAATATCGTCCCGAGTGTCAGCCCCATCGCACCTATCGCAAGAGACATCAATAAATGTCCCGGACTAAAGTACTTCAGCAGCAATGTGCAGATAAAACGGCTGGAGCAGAAAATGACCATCGCAACGACATTGTAGGCTTGTGCCCTGGCGAAACTGAATCCGTGCAAGTCTGTCGCATAGTGAATAATGAAAGTCCAGCACATTATCTGCGCTCCTACATAGAACGCCTGTGCCACTACGCCTTCGAGATAACGCTTATTCCTAAGCAGCGTTTTAAACGTCTCGGCCAGATGCAAACTTTTATTGTGAGTTCCTGTATCCGGCATACGGCTCACCGCAAAAATGACAAGCAAAATCAGCACGATAACTCCGATTGCCACGTATGGTGTACGAACTACTTTCAGGTCTTCGGCCTGAATCTGAGAATGCGGTTTACCGCGGAATGATTTGATATCGCCGTTTTTATACGCAGACAGCGCCATGGTCAGAACCGTATCGTACGGAATGTCCGCCAATGAAGCGGTTGCCGGGTCAATCGTCAGCTCTTTGGCCTTGACCTTTGCCATCTGCTCGTTTGTTAAAGGGGCGTTCCGCTTGGCTTCTTCCTGTTCGAGAAAAGCCCGCAAGTTGCTGTCCACCGGCAAACTGTCATCCTGATCTATTTTCAGAAATGACATAAGACGGCCCACTAAACCGTCGCTTTTTTTGACGGAGACCTGCGAATCTTCAACACGAACCTGGGCAGCCCGTTCCTCTCTGAATTGAGCAACATCATTTCGAAAATCCTGTACCTGCAGGTTTCCGAGAATAGCAAAAATCGCCACCGTCATACCGATAAGCGAGCCAATGGGATTGAATGCCTGTGCAAGGTTAAGCCGCCGTGTCGCGGTTTTTTCATCACCCATCGCAAGAATGTACGGATTTGCCGTGGTTTCAAGAAAGGCAAGGCCGAATGTTAGAATGTATAAGGCAATCAGAAACAAGTTAAAGTTCATCATAGAGGCCGCCGGATATGAAAGCATCGCACCCAAAGCGTACAAGGCCAGTCCAACAAGAATCCCTGATTTATAATTGAATCGCCTGATAAAAAGAGCCGCAGGCAGTGCCATTGTGGCATAGCCGCCGTAAAACGCCATTTGCACAAAGCTGCTCTGCATGTTGCTGATGACAAACACATCTCTGAAGGCCTTGACCAGCGGATTAGTAATGTCATTCGCAAATCCCCAGATGGCAAATAAGGAAGTAACCAGAATAAACGGCAGAAGCATTTTTTTGGAAACGACCTTAGGCGTGTCCGAAGCCGCTTTTTTATCTAAAAGACTTTCTGACATGGAAAACCTTTCACTTAATTATCAAACAATTCTTCGTCAAATACTACGGCAACCTTACCGCACTTCCCGCCGGCCATTAAGGCGTATGCCTCGCCGGCCTGAGCAAGCGGAAATTGATTTGTAATCAGTTCTGCCGGATGTATATTCCAACGAACCAGCCTTTCGACTAATTCTTCCATTCGCCAGATGTTCGTAACCCAGGAACCGTGAATGGTTTTTTGGTCGTGAATTATATCCGGAGAAGGCTGAAATTCACAAGTTCCGCCTTCACCAAGAAAGACAATTTTACCCCATTTGCGTGTCGCCTGGATGCAGGTAAGCCTGGCGCTGCTGTCAGCGGAACAATCGACGGCCCGCTCCACACCCATACCCCCTGTCAGAGCTCTGACTTGTCGAACGTTTTGCTGCTCTGCCTTGAGAACTTCATCAAACAACCCTTTGTCCCGTGCAATTTTTATACGTTCATCTATAATTTCGATTCCGATGATTTTGTCGGCTCCCATAGCCCTGCACAGCATCGCAGTTGCCAGTCCGACCGGACCCAGGCCGGTTATTAAAACCGCATCATTGCCGCAAATTCCGACCTTTTCCAGACCTTCATATACTGTCCCGAATCCACAGGCAACCTGCGCCCCATCGGAATAGGTTAGTTCATCCGGTAAAAGCACCAAGTCTTTTTCTTCCGCTAACAGATATTCCGCCATACCGCCGTCTCGCTGCCAGCCGTAAGCTCTGCGATATTGACTGGTGCAGGAAATCATATAACCACGGCGGCAGTCATTACACAAACCGCATCCGGAGATGTGATAGACAATCACACGGTCGTCTTTTTTGAAACGCCGACAGTCCTGTCCGACTTCAACAATCTGTCCACATGGTTCGTGTCCTGCAATTATGCCCGGCTGATAGCCCTCGGGCCCCTTACCTAAGTGCTCGTGATAAATGCAGCGAATATCCGAACCGCAAATAGTCGAAGACTTCATCTTAATCAAGACCTCACCATGTCCTAGGGAGGGAACATCGAAATCTTTCAGCTCAACAGTGCTGTTACCAGGAAGAATAGCGCCTTTCATTTTAGCCATGATATGATTTCCCAATAATCCCTTAAATATTTATTTACGCCGGTGTAATTTCTCCATTCACATCCCATAAATCCTGCCAGTCCTGATTATCTTTCCACAGGAATACCTGTCCTTTAATCAAACGACAATTTTTGTCAATCTTCGCGATGTCAGCCATTTCTTCCTCTGTCAGAGGTTCGCCAACTGCGGCTTTTAAATTGTCCAGATAATGGTTGACGGAAAATGGAATCGGAATCTGACCGCGCTGTATAGCCCATTTGATACAAACCGCCGCTGGTTGAAGACTATTCTTTTGAGAAATACGGACAATAACCGCATCTTCCAAATCAACCGTGTCATCCGTAGTCCGGTCACGCTCCGGCCGACCCGGAGATCCGATAGGACAGTATCCGATCGGCTGAATGTCATTAGCAAGACAAAACTGGAAAAGCTCCGGCTGCTGGAAGTGTGGGTGAAGTTCCATCTCGTTGCAGGCCGGTTTGATTTTTGTATCGCGAAGAAGAAGCTCCAGTTTGGGGATTGTCATATTGGAAGTGCCTATATTCCTGACCATTCCCATCTCAACCAGCTTCTCCATTTGCCGCCAGGTCTTCATATAATCTTCGTGAATATAAGGCCTGGCGTTCGGACTTCGAGATGTTACATCACATTTCGGGGGGTGGTAATTCGGAAATGGCCAGTGAACAAGGTACAAATCCAGATAGTCCATTTGAAGATTTGACAACGATTGCTTACAAGACTCAATAACTTTGCCGTGCATATCGTTCCATACTTTGGAAGTTATCCAGAGTTGTTCGCGTTTAATTAGTCCGCTCCGAAGGACTTCGTTTAGTGTTCGGCCAATCTCTTTTTCATTTCCATAAACCGAAGCACAATCGATGTGACGATACCCGACGGAAATCGCTCCTTTTACGGCATCGGCCACCTGCCCGGCCGATACAGAATCGGAGCCGAAAGTACCCAGACCTATCATAGGAATCTCAGACCCTGTGTACAGAATGCTTTTGGGAATTAAGTCGGGGTCAACACCTCTATCTGAAATGGTAAACGCACCCATAATTATATTTTCTCCTTAATTCGCTTTTTTTCGTACAATCGCGGTGCCCGTAAATAACAAAAACAGACTTACGGCGATGTTATTATATTTATAACCGGAAAATAATATACCCTATTTTGCGCAATTTTGCCGCCATTTCGCGCAGCCACCCTTGCATTGTCCGTACTAACTCATTACAATATTCGATACCATTCGTGATTTCAAATTTGAGACAGGTATGAGCAGAGACCGAAAAATTATATTGATACTCGATAGTTCCAGAGCGGCAGACAGGGGAATAACACAGGGTATCATAGAGTATTCACACCTGCGCAGTCATTGGTCTTTTTACCGCTATAGTCCTATTTTCAGAACTCACCCCTTTGTCAGAAGGCGCACCGGCAGCATTTTGGAACGACTGAAAAATCTGGATGCGGATGGTGTCATCGGCTACTTGCCGCCGGAACCAGGATTGCTCAAAACAATTGTCTCGGCTGGATTTCCGGCAGTTACAATCCCGATACTGGAGCCGATTCAGGGTATCGTCAATATCTTACAGGATAAAGCAGTTGGAACTGCCGGCGCAGAGCACTTGCTGGACTGCGGTTTTAGACATTTCGCTTTTTGCGGTACAAAAGATTGCTGGTCGGAAATCCGCCGAGAGGGTTTTATAGAAAAAATCCGTCAAGCCGGACACAAGGTCTGGAATTATCCTTTATCAAGAGGGTATAAAAATAAAGAAAAAGAGTTACAGCGTTTGGCTCAGTGGCTGGAAAAGCTGCCTAAACCAGTCGCTATTATGGCCTCTAACGACGAACGTAGCGCTGATATTGTCGAAGCATGCCGCACGAAGACATTGCCGATTCCAGATCAGGTTGCGGTACTGGGTGTGGACAATGATGAAATGATTTGCCAATTATCCAGCCCTAAATTATCCAGTGTTATGCTGAATTTCAAACAGGTGGGATATGATTCAGCCGAAACCTTGGACCTCCTGATAGACGGAGAGAAAAAACCGCAAAACGATATCTGCTTTCGTCCTGTTGGCATTGCCTCTCGGCAATCCACGGATATCCTCGCTATTGATGATAAGGAAGTCGCTTGTGCAGTACGTTTCATTCGCAACAATACACTCCGTAATATTCACGTCAATGACGTGCTTGCCCAGTCTGCCCTTTCGATTCGCTCTCTGCAACAGCGATTTCGTAAGGTATTAAATCGCAGCATTCATCAGGAAATCCGAAGAACTCGAGTCCGGCAATTCGCAAAGACATTATTGAAAACAAACCATACCATTCATAAAATCGCCTACGATATGGAATTTGAAGATATCGACCACATCTCACGCATATTTCGAAAAGAAATGAAGATGACACCCATCGAATACCGTAAACGCTTCGGAGCATCATAGCTTGGTTTTTATGATATTAAAAGGAAAGGTTATTAAGATGAAAACATGTATGTTTGTCAATCCGGTATTGATAATTGAATAAGTGATACCCTATACGTATGATACAGGGGTGACGACAGTAAATTCATATTACTCCTAATATAAGACTAATTAGAAAGGGCATTCAATGATTTCTCAAAAGATGCAGTTGAGACGGCCGGTCCGGGGCGACTGTCTGTTATCTGCACGTATTACAACTGTTCCGGTCGTATTGTTTATGATTTTTTATGTAAATATGTGGTTATTGCCTTCGGATGTCCTGGCGGCGGACGAAATCTGCGGTTCTTGCGGCTATCAGGTGAGTGTAAGCGGTAATTTTACGCACTTCAAGGCTAATGCTTCAGATAAAATCGAGGGCAATTCAGGCGATGTATCCGCTTTTTATGAAGAAATTAACGGGGACGAATTTTCCGTCAGCGTTTCAAATTTGCCGGTAGGTAAATACACCATTATTATCGGTGAAATAGAATTTTTTATGGAGTCCCCAGGTAAAAGGATATTCAATGTTACCTGCGGTGACGTGACGCTGGCCGAGGACTTCGACATTTATGCCGTTGCCGGCGGGATGAGAAAAATATGTTATATCACCGGCGAAGTTGAACATACCGGCGATGAGCTCCGCGGCCCGGTGAAGGTTGTGTTCAAAGCGGTCAAGGAAACCGCAAAGTTCAACACGTTCGAGATTAAAAATGCATCCGGCGTATCGGTCGTCAAATTCAGCGCTTCCGAAATTGCGGAACCTTTTACCGACGATGCGACCCGCATACCGGATATCAGCGAGCCAGCGATTTGGCGTGACCCGGCCAAGCCGTTACAACAGCGTATAAACGACCTGATTCGCCGGATGTCACTGTCTGAGAAAGTGGCCCAGATGCAAAATGACGCGCCGGCAATTCAGCGGCTCGGACTGCCTGCTTATAATTATTGGAATGAAGCGTTGCATGGCGTTGCAAACAATGGTTTCGCCACGGTTTTCCCGGAGCCGGTCGGAATGGCCTCTACATGGAATCCCGGTCTGCTTCGTCAGGAGGGAACCGTCATTGGCATCGAAGGTCGCGCCAAGTATAACGATTATGCTTCTAAGAATAACGGCAATTCCAAATGGTGGACCGGCCTGAACTACTGGACGCCGAACATCAATATTTTCCGTGACCCGCGCTGGGGCCGTGGTCAGGAAACCTACGGTGAAGACCCGTATCTGACGGGCGAGATTGCCGCAGAGTACATCAAGGGCATTCAGGGCGATGACCCCAAATATATGCTGGCGATGGCTTGCGCGAAGCATTATGCGGTGCACAGTGGTCCTGAACAGGACCGCCACAGTTTTAACGCCCAGCCGTCAGAGCGCGATTTATATGAAATGTATCTGCCACAGTTCGAACGGGCGGTGCGCGAAGGCGGAGTCGCCGGTGTGATGAGCGCCTACAATGCGCTTAACGGTATTCCCTGCAGCGCCAGTACTTTCCTGCTTGAGGACCTTTTGCGTGAACAATGGGGGTTTAAGGGATACGTCGTCTCTGATTGCGGCGGGATTGGTGACATCTGGAACAGCCAGGCTCATCAATACGTCAGTACACAGGAGGAAGCTGCCGCTCTCGCGGTCAAAGCTGGATGTAATCTTTGCTGCGGCGGCGATTACAACGCCCTGGTGCAGGCCGTACAAAAAGGACTAATCGATGAAAATGAAATTAATCAGGCATTATATTACACGTTGTGGACTCGTTTCCGCCTCGGCCTTTTCGACCCGGACGAGGCAGTGCCTTATTCGAAATACACCATCAAGGACAATGACACGCCCGAACACGGGCAGGTGGCTCTGGAGGTTGCACGTCAATCCCTGGTGCTGCTGAAGAACGACGGCATCCTTCCGCTCGACCGCTCCAAATACAAACGCATTGCGGTCATCGGCCCCAACGGCAAATCTACCACTATGCTGGAGGGTAACTATCACGGGTCTGCTTCGCATCCGGTCTCCATTCTGAACGGTATCAGGCAATTGGCCGGGCCGGACATCAAAGTTACTTTTGCCATGGGCAGTCCGGTTACCACAAAGCCCGGGACAGCCGCGTGGAGTAAACAGGATAACGAAACTACCCGCCCCTTGTCGGAACTCAAAGATGAAGCCCTCAGCCATGCGGCAGATGCGGATTTGCTCATTTATGTCGGTGGTATCACTCCGGCACAGGAAGGCGAAGGATTCGACCGTGATTCGATTGAACTGCCCGAAGTGCAAACGCAACTCGTGCGGGCGCTCCACGCAACGGGCAAGCCCATGGTAATGGTTAATTGCAGCGGTTCGGCCATCGCGCTGACGTGGGAAGACGAACATCTGCCCGCGATTCTGCAGGCGTGGTATCCGGGCCAGGAAGGCGGACGTGCCGTTGCCGAAGTCCTGTTTGGCAAAATCAATCCATCCGGCCATTTGCCTTTGACATTCTATCGTGCTACTGAGGACCTGCCTGATTTTAGAGACTATTCGATGAAAAATCGTACCTATCGATACTTCAGCGGCAAAGCCCTCTATGCATTCGGTCACGGCCTGAGCTACACGACGTTCGCATACAACAACGGTAAGCTGGATTCGGAAAAAATCCCGTCCGACGGCATAGCGAAGGTGTCGTTTACAATCGAAAACACCGGCAGTCTCGACGGTGATGATGTGGCCCAGGTATATTTCCGACACGTCAATCCGCCTGTGCCGCAGCCGAAACTGGCTTTATGCGGTTTTGTTCGGGTGCACGTGAAACACGGCGAGTCGAAGGACGTTACGGTTGAAGTTCCCGCAGAACGTCTGCGATACTGGGATACCGAGAAAAAACAATACGTTGTCGAGCCTGGAGAGTATGAATTTCTTATTGGGGCGGCCTCTGATGATATTCGGCTGAAATTACCAATGAAAATCACTGCACCGTGATATTTAACAATAAATAACATACGATATTATAGACTTTGACCACTTGCTCGAAGTGCTGATACAGTGTATTTGCAATCAGGAGAAAAAAATGAATAACTCGATGCTTCAGACAGGAATGTTATCTGACGTTAAGATTAGTAATATCATAAAGGATAAAAACCAAACTGTAAGTCGAAGACGGCTGCTTATGGCGATAGCGGTTGGGATTTTTACTTTGTTTTTTTCTGATTCTTTCGCCGCAGATACAACTTCGGATGAGCAGGCAGATGCCGCCGCAGAAACAATCTGGTTATCGAGTCTCGATGTATCGCGTGTTGAGCAGGGATGGGACCAGGCACATTCGGACCGTTCAGTTTATAATAGGCCTCTGACTGTTGCCGGCCGAGTTTTCAGACGCGGCATCGGCACGCACGCCTATTCCGAGATTCCGCTATTACTGAATGGCAACGGTGTACAACTATCAGGAGGTGCCGGTCTGGACGACGAAACCGAAGGACGGGGTTCGGTGGTTTTTAAAATCACCGCCGACGGAAAAGAGATTTGGAACAGCGGATTGATGCGGCCGGGAGACGAGGTAAAAACGTTTTCCCTGGATATAAGGGGGAGCAAATCCGTGGTGCTTCTGGCCCTGGATGCGGGAGACGGGTATGACTATGACCATGCCGACTGGGTGGACTTGAAAATCACTATGATAAACAACGGCAAACCAAAACTTGATATTCCGCCTGTTGAGGACGCAGTGATTCTGACACCGAAGCCCGCTGCGACGCCACGCATAAATGGAGCGAAGGTGTTTGGAGTTCGTCCCGGCTCACCGTTTTTGTTCAGGATTGCGGCCACAGGCAATCGTCCTATGACTTTCTCGGCGGATGGACTTCCGGCAGGTCTGCGGCTTGATTCCGAGACGGGGCAGATTACCGGAAAGTTAGAAAAGGCAGGCGAGTACAAGGTGATGCTTCACGCTAAAAATGCCCTCGGCCAGGCCGAGAGGGAATTAAGAATCGTTTGCGGCTCGCAAATTGGGCTTATACCCGCGATGGGCTGGAATAGCTGGAACTGCTTTGCAAGCGCGGTTACGCAGGACAAAATCAAGGCTGCAGCAGATGCGATGGTCAGCAGTGGTTTGATTGAGCACGGATGGACTTACATCAATATAGATGATTACTGGCAGGTACACCGCGATTCGAGGGACGAGACCCTACAGGGACCGCAACGCGACGATGAGGGAAGAATTCTTCCTAATCCGCGCTTCCCCGATATGCAGGGACTCGTCGATTATGTCCATAGTAAAGGATTGAAGATAGGAATCTATTCATCGCCCGGACCGTGGACCTGCGGCGGATGTGTCGGAAGTTTTGACCACGAAATTCGGGATGCCCAACGATATGCAGAGTGGGGATTCGATTATCTGAAATATGACTGGTGTTCATACAGCCCTGAGCTGGAAGCTAATCGCGGCAACAAATCCTGGACGCCGGAGTCCGCCAGAAACATCAGTGGTTCCTCGCCTGGCGACCGTGCCCAATTGATGTATCCCTACGAGATAATGCGGCAAGCATTGAATGACCTGCCGCGTGACATTATTTACAGTCTTTGTCAGTACGGTATGGGGAATGTATGGGAGTGGGGAGCCGAAGTCGGCGGCAACTCCTGGCGTACTACCTACGACATCACCGACACATGGGGCAGCATGTCGAGCATCGGTTTCAGCCAGGCCGGCCACGAAAAGTATGCCGGTCCGGGGCATTTCAACGACCCTGATATGCTGGTGGTCGGGAAAGTCGGCTGGGGGCCGCAATTGCGCGACACGCGTCTGTCTCCAAATGAGCAATACACGCATATCAGCCTGTGGTGCCTTCTCTGTTCTCCGCTGTTGATAGGATGTGATATGACCCAGCTTGACGAGTTTACCTTGAATCTGCTGACGAATGATGAGGTGCTGGAGGTCAATCAGGACCCGCTCGGATGCCAGGCATCGCGAATTACTCAGAACGGCAAAATGGAAGTGTGGGCTAAGGATATGGAAGACGGGTCTAAGGCAGTCGGATTGTTTAACCGCGGCTCGCTCGAGCAATCCATCACCGTCAAGTGGTCCGACCTTGGAATAAGCGGCGAACAAACCGTTCGCGACCTGTGGCGTCAAAAGGATATTGGTATATACACAGACCAGTTCCAGGCAAATGTCGGCCGTCATGGCGTGGTACTGGTTAAGGTCGCACCGAAAAAATACACAAGTGTTCCTTTGGCTTGCGTGGATGAATCCGCCGACAACTCTGCCCAGGCCGGGCAGCTCAATGTTGACACAGTCTCGCCTCATTCTGTTCAATCGGCAAGAAAGGATGCCTCCGGCGTGACAGTAAAATTAGAGACCGGTTTGCTGCGAGTAGAAGTATGTAACGAAAGTACAATTCACGTGACCTGCACTGCCGGGGATAAGTTTCCGGAGAAAAAGGAATTCGTTGTGAACAGGCAATGGACGCCGGTTCCCTTCGAATGGCGCGAGGGACCGGAAAAGCTGGTTTTACGCACGACGCGAATGGGCGTCGAGATAAATCGAGCTACCGGTACCGTGCAGTTTGTTGATGCTGCCGGCAAAACGCTGCTTCAGGAGCCGTCCGGCGGGGGCAGGGTAATAAAACCGGTCACGAGCAACGACGGCAATCAGGAACAATTATATCGTGTTCAGCAAATGTTTCTGTCCCCGGATGATGAATATCTCTATGGTATGGCGCAGTGTCAGGACGGCCTGTGGAACTGGCGCGGCATCCCTATCGAACTGCGGCAGCAGAATACTCAGGCGGCCCTGCCCGTATTGTTGTCAAGTCGCGGTTATGGATTGCTCTGGGACAATGCCTCGCTGACGGATTTCAACCCCGTGGACCAGGAAATCACGCTGTCTGACAGCGACGCCGCGTCGTCTGACGGCCCAACGGCGACCGAGCAGTTACAAGGCAAAAATAGAGGACCGGCACAGAAAGGCAGCCGCACCGGTACATTTACAGCCGGTCAGGAAGGTGAGTATGTCTTCTTTGCCAAAGACGGTGACCGCCGTAATGAAATCGGAATCATCGTGAACGGCCAAACTATCGCGCATATCAAAAACATGTGGGTGCCGTATACTGCGACAGGCAAGATTTCGCTGCCCGCGAATACCACCTGTTCCGTGCAACTACTTGGCGGAGGTCGTAACGCCCGTCTGTATGCCCGGCCGTTGGGAGACACCACCACCTTTCGTTCACAGGCCGCTGACAGTATCGATTACTATTTCTTCTACGGGCCGGAATTCGATGACATCATTGCCGCCTACCGTAATGCCACCGGTGCAGCACCACTGTGGCCGAAGTGGGCTTACGGTTTCTGGCAATGCCGCGAGCGTTATTCCAGTCAGCAACATATACTCGATACCGCTGCCGAATTTCGTAAACGAAAGATTCCCATCGACCTTATTGTGCAGGACTGGCAATACTGGGGGCCGCACGGCTGGGGTGCCTATGAGTGGGATACTTCAAAATATCCCGACCCCGAAGAACTGATTCAGTCGCTGCATAGACAGAACCTGAAATTTATGATTTCAGTGTGGTCTAACCCTCAGGGCAAGGCCGGTGCCGATTTGAAGTCGCACAAGTACGTTATTCCTGGCACCGATTGGGTGGATGTTTTCAATCCGGCCGCTCGTGAGCTTCGCTGGAAGTACCTGAACGATGCTTTTTTCAAAATCGGTACCGATGCATGGTGGCAGGACGCTACAGAGCCGGGAGATGACGGCAATGCGATGGCTGATAACAGCGTCTTTTGTGGCTCCGGTGACCTGTATCGAAACGCGTACCCGCTCCTTGCCAATCAAACTGTATATGAAGGACAAAGGAAAACCAACCCGGACAAACGCGTCTGTATTCTTACGCGTTCAGCTTTCCCCGGACAGCAGCGTTATGCCACGGCCCTGTGGTCCGGCGACGTTGCGGGCAACTGGGAGGCCCTGCGTCGCCAGATTCCTGCCGGCCTTAATGTTTGTCTTACAGGACTGCCTTACTGGACTACCGATTGCGGTGGTTTCTTTCGTCCCCGTGACCAGTACAAATCGGAAGACTTTGCCGACCTGCTGATTCGCTGGTTCCAGTTCAGCACGTTTTCTCCGATCCAGCGCATGCACGGTTACCAGAGTGAAACAGAGTTCTGGAAATTTCCACTGGCTCAGGAGACACTGATTGAGTATGACCGCTTCCGATACCGTCTTCTGCCGTACATCTATTCTATTGCCTGGCAGGTGACGCACGATGACTACACGATAATGCGGGCACTGCCGATGGACTTTCGCAGCGATCCTAAGGTGTATGACATTTGTGACCAGTACATGTTTGGCCCGGCGTTTCTCGTCAATCCTGTTACAGAACCCAAGGCTGTCTCACGCAGTGTTTACTTGCCCGCTCCGACAAAATGGACAAACTTCTGGACCGGCGAATCATCCGACGGAGGCCGGCGTGCAGACGTTTCGGCACCGCAGCAAGTTATTCCATTGTTCGTACGTGCCGGCAGCATTATACCATTGGGGCCTGACCTGCAATATGCCGACGAAAAACCGGCCGACCCAATTGAACTTCGTATTTACACAGGAGCCAATGGAACCTTCACCCTCTACGAAGATGAAGGCGATAATTATCATTATGAAAAAGGTATTTATGCGACGATTCCGATTCAATGGAACCAGGAAAGCCAAGTCCTCACAATTGGTGAACGCAGGGGCGATTTCCCCGGTATGCTCAGGGAACGTACGTTCCACATTGTATGGGTATCTAAGGACCATGGAGCAGGAATCTCGCTGACTGACAAGCCGGATGCTGTTATCAGGTACAAAGGTGAAGCGGTAAAGGTATCAAAATCACGTGAATAATAGCGCTGACTGAATCAATATGAGTCAATCTGAAAAAACTTCTAATTCAAAAAAAGAAAGTGAGACCGATATGATTTATAAGATGAATGTTTACCGGCCTCCGACTTTAATTTTCTGGATGTGTTTCGCGTTTTTTCTGACAACAGTTTTGCAAAGAACCGCATACGGTGCTGCTGCTTCGCCTGTGGTCGTCACCAGTCCGAACGGGAAAATTAAAATTGAAATCAGTGCTGATTCTTCGGGACAATTGACATGGTCGGTTCAGCGTCAGGATTATCCCGTTCTTGCCGCAGCGCCACTGGGGCTGACGGTGGATGGTTGCGACCTCGGCCAGTCTGTCGCGCTTGGTGTACCCCGAAATCGAACCATCAATGAGCAATATCCTATTTGGGGTAACCACGCCGTAGCCGTCAATAGTTGCAACGAAACCGTGATACCTGCGGATTGTGCTGCTGGTATAAAGTACGAGCTGGATGTACGCGCCTTTGATGACGGAGCGGCCGTGCGAATCCGTATCGAACTTGACGACACCATTCACACTATCACGGGAGAATCAACTTCGTGGGCATTACCGCTCGATTCGAACGTCTGGTGGGCCCGCTATGACAACAGCTACGAAAAACCTTGTGAATCCGGTACGTTAGAGACAATTCCTGCTAACGCACCGCTTGCGCCTCCCATAACTTTCAAGCTTGGCAGGAATCTTTATGTTGCCCTGACCGAAGCCAACAACGAATCTTTTCCTGATATGGGTTTGGTACGTCAAGGCGATTTAATCAAAGCCGTATTTCCGGCTTCGTCGGCTGGTTGGAGTCAACAGGGTACGATTATTACTCCCTGGCGCGTCGCTATTATCGCCGATGGACTCAATGCACTGGTCAATAGCGATATTGTTACCAACCTTTGTCCGCCGCCATCGGCTGAATTGGCTAACGCCGACTGGATCAAGCCGGGGCGTTCACTCTGGCAGTGGTGGGCCATTGGCGCTCCCAAACTGGATGACCAGAAAGAATGGGTCGAAGCGGCCAAGAAACTCGGCTTCGAATATTATCTTATCGACGAAGGTTGGCGTAATTGGAGGGCTCCCGGTAAGGACCGGTGGCAATGTCTTAAGGAAGTAATCGATTACGCTAAAACGCAGGGAGTAGGCTCTCTCGTGTGGGTGAACTCCTCGGAAATGCGCTCAGCCGATAGGCGACGCGCTTACCTTGAAAAGGTCGCTGCTCTCGGCGCCGCAGGTATCAAGATAGATTTTATCCCGGCGTGTACAGCCGAGATTACACATTGGTACGAAGGTGCGCTCAGGGACACCGCCGAGTTGCACCTGCTTTGTAACTTCCACGGTGCAGTCAAACCTACGGGACGTCGCCGCACATGGCCGCATGAACTCACCCGTGAAGCTGTTCGTGGTCACGAATATCATATGACTCGTTACCGTCGTATTCAGTCTGCCGACCATGACGAGACAGTCCTGTTCACGCGTTTTCTGGCCGGTCCGGCTGATTACACCCCAACTGCCTTTGACCTCCGCGAAATGGTTGGTTATACATGGTCGCATCTGTTGGCCCAGGCAGTGAACATGACTTCGCCACTATTACATTTTGCCGGCAAATACCAGGACTTTATAGGCAATCCTGCTGAGGATTTGTTGCGTAATCTGCCCTCGACTTGGGATGAGACTATAGTTTTACCAGGCAGCGAGATTGGCAAAAAGGTCGGCTTTGCGCGGCGACGCGGCCAGCAATGGTATATTGGTTTACTCAACGGCGGCGAAGCTGCTACTCTGTCAATCGAGCTATCTTTCCTGGGACAGGGAACGTGGCAGGCCGAAGTGTTTGGCGACGACCCTGATAATCCGGCAGCCTTTAAGCGTGAAAACAAGAACGTGACAGCCTCCGACAGGCTTACATTATCCATGAGTCCGCGCGGCGGTGCCGTTGTCCGGATAAAAAAGTCCGTTTAAGGAGTATTCAATGACTTTCAAATATTGTCGATTATTAAGACAGGCAGTTACAATTATACTATTAGCCTCCGGCCAGATGCTTCAGGCGGCTCCTGCCGGTATGGACGCTAACGGTCATCTCAAGACGGTGGAAACTAAATCGGAAGGTTTTTCGTTAATCCGTCTCGAAAACGG
>Ga0315549_1000323_pt1 | contig 57966 bp, 61 predicted proteins | sample SalMarSW160200MG_FD_203101 | JGI IMG/M metagenome (GOLD analysis project Ga0315549, IMG submission 203101) | Salt marsh sediment microbial communities from the Plum Island Ecosystem LTER, Massachusetts, United States - Salt Marsh Sediment SW1601-200 ...
AGAGGTTTTACTTTAGCGCCAGAAATAATCCCTGAATGAGGTTCTTCAATAAAATTTTTAATCTTAGGAGAAAGCCAGTGGTAACGGCGAGCGGTTTGATTTTCGGCATTCATCCCCTGTTGGATAACTGTCCAGTTTCCGGATTTGCTAAAAAGAAAATTGTGTTGATAAATTTGATAACCATCTTGAATTAAAGAAGAATCGATCTTGGCGGCCATCTTGGAAGCATAAATTAAATCTGGAGCAAAAGAAAAACCCCGTGATATCCCGTAGGCCTCGATTTCTTTGGGTGTCTCTCTGGAAGTTCGCTTACCGCCACAAACGTAAATCCCTAATCTATCCTGGATATCAAAAAGAGCAGCTTTTACAGCACCGAGTGTGGTAGTGGTCAAACCGGAACTATTCCAGTCAAAACCAATAACACACCCTAAACTTTGAAACCAAACTGGATCAGAAAACCTTTTTAATACCTCTTCTTCTCCCAGCTCTTCGGTAATGGCGATAATAATCCCCCGAGACAACCTTTTCATTCTCTCAAAAAGCCAGCGCGGGCAGCGACCATAATCTAATGGGACTGTGGCAATTCCTGTTCTCATACTTTCATTTTACAAAAAAACCGCCCTCCCGCCCACTGTTTTAAGAGTCGTTTAAAGGTTTAGGAAATATACAAAGGGTTTTTCTATATTTTACGTCGTACTACTTATCTTGGGCGACAAAAAATCGCCAAAATTGGCGATAAATAAACCTTGTAAGACCTTTATGGACGAATAACTTCCTAAACTAAGAGCTAGATTCTTTTATTTAGAATATCCAACTGGTCATAGATATTTTTAAAATACAGTAAAAAAATATCTTTATCTTTTTTACTCAGAGGAATCGTATGGGCAATATTATTTCTAATATTAGCACACTCTTTCAGTCGCTGTGCTAACCAGTTTAATCCGCCATCAATACCCTTAAAAAGTGGATTAAAATCCGCTGAATTACTATGTAAAATAGTCTCTAAGTCTAGGAAATCTGTGTAAAAAATTGGTTCTGGCCCACGAGAACCTCTCCATGGATTTAATTTTTCATTCATTTTTCTTTCATTAACTTTTTCTTTAATTACCCGACCCACCTTTGCTTTCCACCAATCGGGACCATGTTTTTTTAAAACAGAGATGATTATATTTCTTACACAATTTTCAAAAACAAAAAGACACTGATATATTTCGGCATTCTTTCCTGCGTTATTAATGATATCTTGAGTTAAAAGTGTAGGTTTAGACTTAATTGTAAGTTTTTTAATTTTAAAAATGTTTTCTATTTTTTTAATTTCTTGAGGACTAACTTTTCTAATTATAGTTTTCGGATTCCTACTGGATAACCGTAAAGCATGTATGTCATTCTTAATATCGGGAGACAATGAACGATAATACAATCCAGCCCCAATTTTTTCCCGCATAAGCCAATCATAAAAATAAGCTTCCGAAGAAACACTATTTCTGAGAGCTCTTATACTTATCTGCTCTCGAACATATTTTGTTGTCTTTCCAAGCTTTTTAGCTAATTTATCTAATAATTTAGGATTAAGACGTACTTTGGGCATTTGTTTCTTTATTTATTCTTTTTTTCCTTTCTTTTAATTTCGTAAAGCAGTTTGGAAACTGCTTCGCCACTTTTACCAAAAATATTACCTATTTCCCTATTATCAAACCCTAATTGTTTTAATTTATTCATTCTTATAATAGGCGAAGTTTTTTCGCCTTTCTTCAAAGATAATAAATCTAGTAAATCCAACAAAAGACTAATTATTATATCTAGCCTTTTTGTTGTTTCTTCATTTATTTTATCCATGTTATTTCTTATTTATTTGCCGTACAGGCACCATTCGGCTAATAACCGCGGGGTCAACCTTTATAGTATTTGCGATATCTTTATTCTGAACACCTTGCCGTATAAGAAGCAGAATAAGTAACTTTTTAATTTCTTCAAGTAATCGGTTTGTTCTCTTATTATTTTCTATCATAATTATTTAGATTTATTAGGTTTTTTAATCTTTTTTAAGATTTCATTCACGCGGCCATCACTCATACCCATAATTCTGGCGATATTATTTTGTCCAAGATCTGTACTTACATATAGAAACCCAACTGCAAAACGTTCTAAGAGCTCAACGATTCGATCTTGGTCAGTATTCTTAGTTATCTTTTTTCCTTTTTTCATAATTGTTTTTTATTCTTTTTAAGACGATTTTTTATCACATTCACCGTATTTAATGATGTGTTTAGTATTTCAGCGATTTCAAGGTTCCTCATTCCAAAACGAGACAACATTTGAATTCCTTCCGTTGTCGAAAAATCCTCCGCTTGTGTCTTCATCTGCAATGCTATCAATACACCTAGACGACGTGATATTTCTTTAAGAAGTTCTTCGTTTTCCATAAGCTATTTTGTTTCTCTTTTAAGCCCTGATAATTCTTTACTTATATAACCGACCTTTTTATCTAGAATATCTGCAATTTCTGAGGAATTCAGACCAAAAGCAGATAATTCTTTGATTTGTTCTTTAAGCGTCATTTCTTCTCCCTGATTTGCAATTTTCAAAAGGATAGAGATAACGACACTCAATTTACGGTCAATTGATGGTAAGTTGTTAACTTTATTTTCTGACATATAATTGACTGTTAAGTAAAGTAACCGACTATAACCCATTATATATCCCCTAAAATAGTCTGTCAAGTGGGAATACCGATATTTACTAATTTAACATAATTTATCAATTTATTCCTCATCCATCGACATGCTAAAACAGAAGACACCTTCTCGCTTCATTCATAGAAAGGTCGTCATTCAATGCTAGTCTAGACACTTTTAGGAGTTTAGCTCCTCAATGACGCGTTGTTCGTCAAGATCCTCAAAGGCAGGTTGGCTGATATAAATCGGACCTTAGCTCCTCAGTGATGCGTAGTGCGACGTAAAAAAAGTTCGACTTTATTTTCCCAAAATTCAACCAGCGTTGACAAATTGTATTTTTTGTGCTATGAACACAACAGAACACTACCAATACTAAAAATTGGAAAGGAGGTACCGATGGATAAAGTAGACAAATTTCTTCTTTTGCCTTCTTCTGAAATAACTCCGCGCACTTTCGGAGAGCATCCTGATTTAAGAACGAAACAAAAGGCTATTCGTCGCCATATGCGCCGCCACGGCGAAATAAAAACAGCGGAAAAAGCGGTGGAGGCAATAGGAGGAAGAGAAACGTCTGTTATGGAATTTGCTGATTCTCGCCATCCCGAAGTTTTTATTATCCCTCGGGACGAACACATTTTCGTAATTGACGATTTTGGAGACCCAATCGGTTTCCAGCAATGGATGTTCCCCTTTAGCTCAACGGATTTTTATGTTGATCTTGATGAAGAAGGTTTGTTCCATACATTAACTAGCTATGAAGCTTTTTGGAGATTAAGCGGTATTAGCCAACTTGGTTATTTAGTGCCGCCACGGCCCGAAGAATGGGAGAAAGATTACACTATTATTTACTTAACTCACCAATTCCCCCATAGCCGCGGCCTTCACTCTTTATTGGTGGCTATCTTAATGGAAGTTATACTAGCTCGTAATGATTTTCCTCAAAAAGCAAGAATCGATAAGGTTTTAACGGCTGGCTGCCACGATATTGCAATACCGGCTGGCGGTGATTCGGTAAAAAGAGTGGACCCAAAAGAACTGGACGAGGAAAAAAACTTTGCCTGGTCAATCAGACATTATGGTCTGACTAAAAAGTGGTCTGAGCAGTTCGGCTTTAATCTGTCTTTTGCCCAAAAGATGGTTAAAAATCAAGGATTATTCGGTAGGCTTTTGGATGCTATTGATAAAATCTGTTATACCGCTCTGGATTGTTATCATGTTGGCCGTCAGCGACCGGGAAAAATAAGGGACTTCTGTTTGACTCACCCTTTGGTTATGGATGTTTGGCAAGACATCAAATTTACTGCCGACCGGACTGAATTTGCCTTCATAGATGCCGAACGGCTTTTCCGCTTTCTTCTGCTTAGAGCCTATGAGTTCCAGGAATTACTCTATAATCCTTATTCCAGAGCCCTTGATTGTTTATTGAAAAATCTAGTTAAGCCGCTATACGAACAAAAGGTCATCACCAAAAAACAGCTGCTTACACACAACGACGATTGGCTGAAAATGGCTTTAGACCACTATTATCCTGGCGTACTTGGACACTTTATTGAGCCTGAAAATCTTTCCTGTAAAAAGTTCGAGACAGCCCAAGAACAAACCGCTTTCTCCGTTGAAGCGGGTAATAAACTAAGCCATACAGAGTATATTGGCGGATTCAATACCGGTTTAGATTTGCTGGTCTTTGACCAAGGGAGAGTAATATCCTTAAAAGAGGTTATCTCTCAAGACAAAAAAGAACAGCTGGAAGAAATCTCAAGGTCAACCAAGGGTTATTACGTCTATTATTACATATAAAAGTCCTGGGTATTACAATTACACACCGTACCTGGGACTTTGTTTTTGTGCGCCGGTGCATCTCTATTTTTACCGAAATTCAAATAGCATTTTTTTGAAAATGTCGCGAAACAAGATGCGTGTAGACGCCGAACATATAGAAAAACCGCCTCTTAAGTGAAGGCGGCGATCAAAATTGTGCTCTAGCGGTAAGGCTTAAACTTATTTTTCTAAGCGAGAAACTCTAATTAACCCGGAACAGGGAATTATTTCAATTCCTTGTTTTTCTAATTCATCTAAGAATAAATTCATGCCTAAAGAGTCAGAAGACATATGGCCGGCAATAACCACATTGATATTTGCTGCTTGAGCTTCCTTTTTTTGATCTTCAGACATATGCATACCAATTATCGTTCCAATTCCGGCTTGAGCCATTTTTTCATAAATTTTAGGAGTAGGTTCGGTACCACCAGTAATTTCAGCTATGGAAATTTTTCCGCATCTGTTCTCGGGGCTTCCTACAAAAATTTTAGGACCAGCTCCAAACTTAATTGCCTCTTTATATTCTGGAATTTCTTTTAATAAATCCATCAAGCCTTCTATCCTTTCGGGTTTTTCTTTTTCAATTTTTTCCTTCAAAAATTGAGCGGCTAAATTATCGGCTGGAGTATGGGAATTCATTAAGTTTATTTTTAAAAGTTTAGCTGCATCAACTGTCCTTTGATGGTTCAATCTATTTACCCCTCTAGCCACTTCTTCAATTCTTTCTTTCATTAGCCCTTCGGCAATATTAATTGGCACCCCATAGAGATTCAGAACGTCGCATTGCAAATCCATTACATCGGCCAAATGGGCCAGTCCTTTTCCTAAAGGGTGATGGGCAATAACTAAATCTACACCGCCGATTTCCTTGGCTAATAAAAGCTCGGCAGGTTCAATGTCAATCCCTACCATTACTTTTTTGGTTTCTTTATCTTCAGCAATATGGTAAATTCTTGAGTCTAAATAAGGATTTTCTAAGGATTCTATGTCAAATTCTTCTTTCTCTCTTCCAGAAAGTTTTTCATACTTTTTCTTTTTTTCTCTTAAAAACTTTTCTATCCCCTCTTTCCCCCGAAAATCAGCTTCAATTCCTTTATTTATTGCTAGGTTGTAAATTTCGTTTATCTTCATCTTTTTTTGTTAATTTTTTATATAATTCTGCAATTAATTCTTCTTGTTTTTTAACATCTAAAACCTCCCGGCGAATCCGAGCTTTTTCTCGACGGACATATTTTCGTAAAGATTGTGGCATTTTCTCTTTTTCCATCAATAAAAAAGCGATTTGAAAAATTAATTATATATTGATTTAGCAGTTTTTTCATCTTACTCACCTTTAATTACTGCCAAAGGTTTCAATCTAACTACTTTCTTTGATAAACCAGAGTTATGAACGACTTCTACGACATCATCAATATTTTTATAAGCCATCGGTGCTTCTTCAGCAATACCTCTAAGAGACCAGCATTTTATGACAATTCCTTTTGATTCTAATCTATTTACCACTTCTTGTCCAGAGGCTCGCCTCATTGCCTCATGGCGGGACATTGCTCTGCCGGCACCGTGACAAGTACTAAACCAAGCTTCTTTACCTTCTTTTGTTCCAACTAAAACATAGGAGGCAGTGCCCATTGAACCGGGGATTAAAACCGGCTGGCCGACTAAACGATATTTTCCTGGAATTTCGCTATGCTCTGAAGGAAAAGCTCGAGTAGCGCCCTTTCGATGAACACATACTTCAATTTCCTTCCCATCAACGACATGTTTTTCAATTTTTGCGATATTATGAGCAACATCATAAAGAAGAGTTAAGGGAGAAGTTTTTTCTCCTAAAACTGACTGCCAGGCTTTTCTAGTAAAACGTGCTATCATTTGACGGTTCGCCCAAGCGTAATTTGCCCCGCAGGCCATAGCCGAAAAATATCTTTGACCTTCGGAAGAATTAATCGGGCAAGCAGCTAATTCCCGGTCAGGCAATCTTATTCCGTATTTATCCATAGCTCTCATCATTATTCTTATGTAATCGGTAGCAATTTGATGACCTAAGCCTCGTGAGCCAGTGTGAATCATGATAACGACCTGATCTTTAAACAAACCGAAAGTTTCAGCTGTTTTCTCGTTAAATACTTCGTCTACTTTTTGAATTTCCAAAAAATGATTACCGGAGCCTAAAGTCCCTACTTGATCTCTCCCCCGATTTTTAGCATGGTCAGAAACCATAGAAGTATCGGCTTGAGAAAGTTTACCATTCGATTCGCAGTTCTCTAAATCTTCCTTCTCTCCATATCCTTGTTCCACTAATCTTTGGGCTCCGCCTTCTAAAACTTTATTAATAGACGAGATGTCTAATTTTAACTGTCTTCCCCGGCCTAAACCAGAAGGGACTTCTTTTTGGATTTCGGTAGCTAATTTTTCTAAATGTGGTTTAATTTCTTTTTCAGAATATTCCGATTTTAACAACCTCATTCCGCAATTAATGTCGTAGCCGACCCCGCCAGGTGAAATTACGCCTGTCTTAATATCCATGGCAGCCACTCCACCAATTGGAAAACCGTAACCTTCATGCATGTCTGGCATAGCTAAACTATAATTTATTATTCCCGGCAGAGTAGCCACATTAACTAATTGGTAAAGAGATTTATCCCGTAAAGCATCTTCCAGCATTTCTACTGAAATATAAGCCCGGGCCGGAACCAGCATGTCATCTCTAAAAGATTTGGGAATTTCCCACAAGTAGTCATTTATTTTTCTAAAATCTTTTTTCGAAATCATATATATTTTATTCTAACTTAGATTTTAAAAAATAAAAGGACTGCACTAAACCGCAGTCCCTGAAAAAGCTCTGGCCATTTTTCCTGCCAGATGAAGGCTTTCTTGGGATTTTTCGTTCCCGGAAAAATAGGAAAAGTTAATCACGATTCTATCCACATCCTTATTGGCATCGAAGTAACAAATCCTTTTTTCTTTTTTGTTGAGAATGAGTAAGAATTTTTTAAACTCAAACCTTTCCGCACATTCTTTTATCATTCTGGAGACAGTCTTCCTCAAGTCCTCGTCCATCAATCGGTATTCTATTAATTCCTTATCTTTTTCAGCAACTTCAATGTCTAAACCTCCTCCTCTTAATCTTTGAATCCACTTATCGAGTGAAAACAACGCTGGAAAACATTCTTCTTCTTTTTCCTCAATCGGTCTTATTTGCATTCTCCCCTCCTTTGGAGTTGATAATTACGAAATGAGAAAGTACCTGTAATTCATTATTACTCAAATTTTATTGTATATCAAATTTTAATAATTGTCAAACGTCAAATAAAACTATGGCTTCCCAATTTTTATCTTTTTTTTGCCGCACTTCTAAATTATGATAAGTGACTGCCTTGATGTCTTCACCAAATCTTTCTACTTTTTGACCGGTAAGTTCTCCTTCGATTTTTCTATCAGTAAATTTTTTAAAATTTACATTATTATAAACTTCTTTATTAACTTGGCCCAGATAAAGTGCTTCACTCAAAAAATCAACTAAAAGAGTCAATAAATCAGGGGAGTTTATTTTAATTTTTCTTTTAACTTTTTTAGTAATTTTGATTTCGGGTTTTTGGCTTTTAGTCATCGCTAAAAGCATATTTAAAAAAAGCTCTTTTTTATCTTCACCAAAAGCCCTAATTTTAAGATCGGCCCTATGGGATAGGATTTCAAATTTTTTCATAAACTTAGTTTTTCAAATTCCTCACGAGCAACTTTTCTGTCGTCCCAAGGTATTTTTTTACCTCCCTTCACGCAAATCCAAGGTTCACAACCCTTGCCGGTGATCACTACGATATCTCCTGGTTTCGCTAATTCTAAAGATTTTCTAATCGCCTCTCTTCTATCTAAAATCTCATAAAAATTGGAGGTTGGGAATTGGGATTTGGAAATTCCAGATTTTATCATTGATAAAATCTGGTAGGGGTCCTCGTCATACGGATCTTCATTAGTAATAATCACTTTGTCGCAATATTGAGCGGCAACCTTACCAAGAACCGGTCTTCTCCATTTATCCCTTCCTCCACCGCAAGAACCAAAAACAGCTATTATTCTTTGCGGAGAAAATATTTTCTTGATTGCCTGGTAAAGCTTCTCTAAAGCATCGGGAGTAACCGCGTAATCGACTAATACTTTGAATGGTTCTTTAATTACCATTTCCATTCTGCCGGGAATTCCTTCAGCTTTTTCTACCGCCTTTTGGCAAGTTTCCAAATTAATTCTTTGAGACAGACCAACACAAATTGCTGCCAGAGCATTATAAAGATTAAAATCACCAATCAACTTTAATTTAAATTGAGTGTTTTTAGTATTAATGTCTCCTTGAGTTAAACCATAAGTGTATTTTTTATTGGCCGGAAATTGTAAAAAATATTGAGCGTTTTTGTCGTCAACGTTGATGACGTGAGTGCCTTTAGTGGCTTGGAAAAGTTTTCCTTTGGCGGCTCTATAATTTTCGAAGCTTCCATGAGCTTCAATATGTTCGGGACTTAAATTAGTAAAAACCGCCACATCAAAATCAATAAATTGATGGCGATGCTGTTTGATCCCCTCGGAGGTTACTTCCAAAACTGCATATTGGCATTTATTATTTACTGCTTGTCTTAAAAATTTCTGAATTTTGAAGCGACCAGGCATGGTCATCTTCAAGGTATTGGGACTTTCTTTGTCGCCAATTTTAAATTTAATGGAAGATAAAGATGCTACCTTATACCCCGCTGTTTCTAAAATCTTAGTTGTTAAATTAATCACAGTGGTTTTACCGTTGGTGCCGGTAACCCCAACTACCTTCAGCTTTTTTGAAGGAAACCTGTATAAAACTGCACCCAAAAGAGCCAATCCAAAATGATACCAACTAAGCAAAAAAGGGGGGATAAATTTTTTAATCAAATCCTTCATTAATTTTATTCTAACTTAAACTTGAAAAAAGAGAAAATTTGAGCCAAAATTAATCTGTTATGTTTAGGCTTGTTTCACAGTTTAAGCCCACTGGCGATCAGCCTCAGGCGATTGAAAAATTAGTTAAAAATTTAAAAGCTGGGGCACAACACCAAGTGCTTTTAGGAGTTACGGGTTCGGGCAAAACCTTTACCATGGCTAATGTAATTGAGAAATTACAAAGGCCAGTTTTAATTATCTCTCACAATAAAACCTTGGCGGCTCAAACTTATCAAGAATTTAAAGAGTTCTTTCCTAAAAATGCGGCTCATTATTTCGTTTCTTATTACGACTATTATCAACCCGAGGCCTATATCCCCCAAACCGATACCTACATTGAAAAAGATGCCAAAATTAACGAGGAAATTGACAGATTAAGACATGCGGCCACTCAAGATGTTTTATCTAGAAATGACGTAATTGTGGTGGCTTCGGTCTCTTGCATTTACAACATTGGTTCTCCGGAAGACTATCAAAAGGTTGCTTTGGGAATTAAATCTGGCCAAAAGATAAAAAGAAAAGATTTTATTTCTCATCTGACTAATTTACAATATCAGAGAAACGATATTGATTTTAAGCCCGGCGCCTTTAGAGCTCGCGGAAACGTCATTGATATTTATTTAGTCACCGGCGAAGAAATTGTTAGAGTAGAGTTTTTTGGTGATGAAATTGATAAAATTTCGGTTTTATCTCCTTCTTTTCTATCACGAACAAAAACGCCCCACCACGACGATCGTCGTGTTATGGCGTATAGAATATATCCGGCTCACTTTTGGGTTACTCCTTCAGATAAATTAGGCATAGCCATTGAAAACATTAAGCTGGAACTTCAAGAGCAATTAAAAAAACTAAAGAGGGGAAGGAAATTGTTAGAAGTCCAAAGATTAGAGCAAAGAACTAACTATGATCTGGAAATGTTAAAGGAGACCGGTTATTGTCACGGGGTTGAAAATTACTCACGGCATTTAGAGTTTAGAAAGCCAGGCCAAGCTCCTTATACTTTAATTGATTATTTCCAAAAAGATTTACTGGTCTTTATTGACGAATCTCATATGACTATACCCCAACTAAGAGCAATGGCAGTGCAAGATAGGGCCAGAAAAAGAACTTTAATTGAGTATGGATTCAGGTTGCCCTCGGCTGTTGATAATCGACCTTTAACTTTTGAGGAATTTAATCAAAAGGCTTCTCAAATAATTTATGTTTCCGCTACGCCCGAAGAATACGAAAAGAAAAAAGCCCTTCAACAAACTCAGGGCAAACCTAAATATATTGTTGAACAGTTAATTAGACCAACCGGTCTTTTAGAACCCTCAATTGAGGTAAGGTCAACTAAAAATCAAATTCAAAATCTCATTGAGGAAATCAATAAAAGAACTGCTAAAAAACAAAGGGTTTTGGTACTGACTTTAACTAAAAGGTTGGCTGAAGCTCTTTCCGATTATTTAGCTGAGAAAAGTATTAAAACCCAATGGCTTCATGCCGAAGTTAAAACTTTAGAGAGACCTCAAATTCTTAAAAATTTCAGGGAAGGGAAATTTGATGTTTTAGTTGGAATTAATCTTTTAAGAGAGGGGTTAGATTTGCCGGAAGTAGCCCTGGTGGCAATTTTAGATGCTGACAAAGAGGGTTTTTTGAGAAATGAAGTTACTTTAATTCAAACTATGGGCCGGGCCGCCCGTCATCAAGAAGGGTACGTTATTCTCTATGCAGATAAAATAACTCAATCTATGAAGACGGCTATTCAAGAGGTTTCCAGAAGAAGAAAAATTCAAGAGATTTTTAATAAAAAACATAAAATAACTCCTCAACCAATTATAAAGGAAATCAGAGCCTGGCCATTTGTTTCTAAAGAAAAACAGGTGGCTTCTGAATTTGGGACGATTGGTGATATAAATCTCTTGGAAAAGGAAATGAAAACGGCTGCTAAAAACTTAGATTTTGAAAGAGCAGCAGAAATCCGCGACTTGATAAAAGAAATCAAAAGTGGTAAAAAAAGAATATATGCCAATCACTAAATCAGCTAAAAAAGCCCTTCGTCAAAATCAAAAACGAAGAACCCGAAATTTTGCCAAAAGGAGAAAACTAAAAAGCCTCTTAAAAGAAGTTAATAGTTTGGTTTTAGAAAAAAAAATTACTGAAGCAAAAAAGCTTTTACCTCAGGTTTACAAGATTTTAGATAAAGCAGCTAAGACCGGCTTAATTAAGAAGAATGCGGCAGACAGAAAAAAATCAAGGATGACCAGAATGGTTTTTAAACCTCAGCAATAAGTAAATCCAAAGCGGTTTCTGGCTCTAATTTGCCACTTTTTATAGACAGATCTACTTCAAATATTTTTTGGTAGATTTTTTTTAATTCCGGAATGGTAAATTTCTGAGCTAAGACATAGCACTTTTTTACCAAAAAAGGGTGGAAATGGGTTATTTTAGAAATAGCGTAAGGAGATTGATATTTTTGGCTAAGATTTTTTATGATTAGTAAGTTCCGAAATTGGAAAGCAATCATTGCCAAAAGATATAAGGGATTATCTCCTTTTTCTAAGTGCTTGTGGATTAATTCTAAGGCCTGCTTTTTATCCTTTAAGGCGAGGGAGTTAATGGTCTTGAAAATATCGTTCCCTTCGTTTGACCTAACCAGAAGTTCTATATCTGCTGGTTCAATTTTTTTACCCTTTTTGTAATCAGCCAGTTTCTTTATCTCATTTGAGAGTTGCCAAAGATCGTTTCCGACAAACTCAATGAGCTTTTCCAGGGCTTCTGGATTAATGTCTGTTCTATAATTATTGAGTTCTTTCCTGGCCCAACTTTTCAGTTTTTGACCCTCCAAAGGTTGAAACTCCTGAGATTTTTCTGCTTTTTTAAAAATTTTAGTTAAAGAGTTTCCTCTAAGAATCTCTCCTTCTTCATAGAACAGAATTACGTCATCTGAGTTAATGAACTTTTTTAATTCGGCTAAAAAGCGTTCTTTAAATTTCTCATTTTTGGCCGTATTAGTTAAAATTATCAATTTTTTTTCAGCGAACATTGAAACAGATTGAACCTCATCTTGAAAATCTTGAAAATTTAGATTTTCACCATTAAAGTATTTTAAATTCAGGCCGCTTTTATGAATTTTTCTGTATTGTTCTATTATTTCGTTTAATTTCCGCCGCGACCTGTATGTATCTTGACCGTAAAGAAAAATTATCATAAGAGAAATAAAAAAACTCTTTCTTCTACCCCCTTTTGTTAAGAATACTTTAAATTACACTTTTATTCTAAATGCCTTGAGTAGCAAAATGGCTCCTATTAGATATCCCCATCTGGCATAAATCGGAGAAATGAATAGACAGATAAGCGAAGGAAGGAATAAAAACAGGAAGCCCATTCCGTAAAGTAGGCCTTTGGTTCTTAATTTTTTCTCTTTTAACTTAAAGGTGTTATATAAAACTATACTGGTTAGTAAAGCGGGGCCAAATATAAAGATAAATATTGTAACATTACTCGGTGTTCCCGCAGGAGCATGCCTTATTACCTTGTAAGAAAAAGGTTCAAAAGGAGCTTGAGTTACCTCGCTGACCAAGGGGAAACTCATTAAACCAATCAAGACAACAATAATGGATAATAAACATATCAAAAAGAAGACTTTTTTAAAACGTTCCGGGGTAAATTCTTGAGTTAAAAATTGAAGTATCAAAACGCCCCCTAAAGTATGAAAAAATATACCAGCCTTACCAATTGTAAGTTGGAATTTATATAATTCAAACTGGGTAAGAATATCTCTGACCATATAAGTAAGAATTCCAAAGGCGACAAGAAATAAACCCAGCGATAGTACCTTCCCGAGGAAATAATTTATTCGCCGACTTGTTTTAAGAGTTTCATTTCCAACGAAGGAAAGCAAAATAATCGTTGAAAGCATTACTAATTGGGTAAACATAAATTTTTATTAAATAATTAAGGCAGTTGACAGTTAGGGCAGAAATGGGCAGAGCGGCCAGCTAATTTTATTTTTTTTATAATGGTCCCGCAACGACCACATTTTTTACCTTCCCGGCCGTAAACTTTAAGAAATTGAAGGTAATTACCCTTTTGACCGCAAGCATCGCGGTAATATTGCTCGGTAGTTCCGCGATACTGAATGGCTTTTCTTAAAATTTTTTTGATATTCTGGAAAATCTGTCGAACTTCCTTATCGTCTAATGTTTTAACCTGTCGCAAAGGATTAATTTTAGCTGCGAACAAAATCTCATCTGAATAAATATTGCCAATGCCAGCAATGGATTTCTGATCCATAAGTAAAGGCTTAATTTTTGAATTCGGCCGTTTCTTTAAAAGAACTTTGAAGGTTTTAAAATCAATTTCTAATGCTTCAGGGCCGAACCCTTCTTCTATTTTCCTTGTTCCTTTTGTTTTTTTCCACCAGCCAAATTTACGCACATCATTAAAAAACAGCTGCGAACCATCTGCAAAATTAAAAACCTTACGCGTATATAACGAAGGTTTCCCATTAAAAATCAATTGCCCAGTTAATTTCAGGTGGAAGATTAAGTTTGAACCGTCGGCAAAATCAATTATGAGAATCTTGGCTCTTCTCCGAACATTAATGATTTTCTGGCCATTTAGTCTTTTACCAATAATTTTCTGAGCTAATTGCCGCCGAATTGTCTCAACTTCCGGCAACTCGGGCATACATTATTTAAGAACGGCTTTGATTTTATCAATAATTTCTCCAGGGGTAAAGTGGGCTTTAATTAAGTAATCCACCGCCCCAAGTTTTAATCCTTTCTCGACGTCTTCTTTCTGGCCAAGATTGGAAAGAATAATCACTGGAATTGAAGTCAAGGTAGGGTCATCTTTCATCCGAGATAAAACTTCGAAGCCATCTATGCCAGGTAAAATTAAATCAAGTAAAATTAAATCAGGCTTTTCGCTTTTTATTTTTTTGATTCCTTCTTCTCCGTCAACTGCCTCGGAAACTCCAAAATTTTCTTTATAAAGTTTCTGAGCGATAAGCTCTCTTAAAAATCTGTCATCTTCAATAATTAAAATATTTTTTGCCATAGTCTTTGTAATCCCCGCGTGGAAAAAATAGGGGCGAAGCAACAAAAGATAAGTAAGGGTTGAGGGATTACTTATTTACCTATCTGTTTCACTACTTTATCGATTACTTCTTGAGGGTCAAATTCTGTTTTAATTAACCAATCTTTTGCTCCTAATTTTTGGGCTCGGTCGATTTCCACGGGTTGGCCAGAATTAGAAATAACAATTACTGGGATACCTTTTATTCTTCTGTCTTTCGCCATTTCTTCCATAACCTCAAGTCCTCCCATCTTTGGCATAATAATATCGAGTAAAACAAGATCGGGCTTTTCTTCTCTCATCATCTTAAGCCCTGTTTCTCCCTCTCGGGCTATTGAGATTTCGTAGCCTTCTTTAGCTAATTTTTTTTGGAGGAGACTAGTTATAATTTCTTCATCCTCAACGATTAAGATTCTTTTGGCCATGTTATTTTATTTTACCATGCGAAAGAGGTCTGGCAAGCGTTTTACTTAGCAAAGCTAAGGGGAGGATACAGCGGATGGGTTGTCGTTTTCAACCAGTAAGGTGAAATAAAATTATGAAATTTCATCTTTAACTTGCTGGTTTAGTCTTTTTCAACTGTTCCTCTAGTTTTTTTATAGTTTTTTTAAGTTCGACCATCTTTAATTCTCGGCCGACTGCCAGCTTATTGAACCTTTCTAATTCTGCCATTTTTGATTCTAATTCTTTTGTTCTCTCTCTAACTTTTTTTTCTAATTCCTTACTGTATTTTTCCAGTTCTACCCTTGATTCCTGTAAATCCTTAGTCATCTGGTCAAAGGCGGCAGCTAGTTCTCCTATTTCATCCTTGGTTTTAATTTCTATTTTTGTATCTAGTTTTCCTTTACCTATTTCAATGGCGGCGTTTCTTAAACTTATTATTGGTTTAGTAATTCTTGCTGAAAGATAGAAGCCAATCCAAGCAGCAAAGATGGCACTTAGAATAATAATCCCTATTGATAGTCCTATCCCATAAATCACTGCTTGGTATGCTTCTAAGGCCGGCAATTCAACCACCACTGCCCAATCGGGTGTAACAAGATGGGCATGATTAGATATAACATAAGTATCTTGGATACCTTTTGATATATCAGCCCCGGGCTGATAGGTCAAGTCCTCACCCTTAACGAATTCACTCACCTCTTTAAGATGAATTAAGTTTTCTCCTCTTAAAACACGGGCGATGTCATTAAAAGCTATCAAATCGCCGTCCTTATCGACCACATAAGCCAGACCTGCCTCACCGATCTTTATCGTAGCTACTGTATCCCACATGAATTTCAAGTTTACTTCGGCCATTAAGATTCCTCTGAAATCACCGAAGACATCTGTCAGCGGAACAGCCATTACTACCATTGGCTCACTGGTCATTTCGTCAATATATACAGAGCTGATGTATATTTCTTTCTGGCTGACCTTGGAAAAAAGTTCATCTTTATCATACTTTATTAATTGCTCTGACAATAATTCTGAAAGGCGGGAGGCTTTTACTAATTCCCGTCCTTCTGTATTAAATAAAATTAATTGGCGGAAGGAAAGCTCTTTACCAAGCAATTCTTCTAATGTTAGCTTCTGTTCTTTCTGGCCAACAATTGCCAGCCTGCCACCAAGAGTGACTACTTTCTCCAAAATACTAAATTTCTCTATAATAAAACTCTTGACTGTATTAGCTGCATCTTTAGCGATGAGTTGCTGTTGTTCGGCAATGATTCTTTGTTGGGCGCGAAAACTGAAATACATCTGCAAACCACCGGCAACCAGTAAAACTGCCGCGCTTAAGGTTAAAAAAGCAATAGCTAAAGTTACTCTTAGGCTCCGGAATTTCCTTATTTTTTTCTCTTGGTTAGTAATTACCATAACAATTTACTTTAAGCAGGATTTTTAACAAGGTTTATTTCAAAATTTAACGTATTAACGAATTATCTCAGTCGCCCTCATCAATAAGCCTTCGCTCACGGTTAATCCTAGCTCTTGGATAAGTTTATAATTTAGGCGCAGATCATTGTCAGCTGTAACAACAGGGATTGTGCCAGCCGGTATGCCCTTTAGAACTTTGTCGACCAGAGGCGCAGCCAAACTGCCCATTTTGGTATTAGTAGGATGAAAACCAATGATGGGTCCATAGGTTTCTTTAAAAACCATAGCACTGCTAACAGGCAATCTATACTCATCGGCAAACTTAAATACTAACTCAGTAACCTCAGGTGTGATAGAAAAAGGTTCAGCCAGCATGATAATGGCGTCCATACCGATATCAGCCGAAGCAGCGCGTTCATCAAGATAAGCTTTAACTTCCGCCGGACTAGTGAAAAGCCCGGGTATCAAGGTCATCCCTAAAGATGAGGCTACCGGCTCCATTGCTTCAAATTGAGAAGAAACCGTTGGATAATCTTTAAGACAAGGTATCCAGACTCGTTTAACCTGGGGCGCTATCTCGTGTAAGAATTCCAGACGACCGGTAGCGCTTTCAGTGGTGGGGTAGCGAACGCCAGTGATATTGCCGCCAGGAGTGCGTACACTATCTACCAGACCAGTACCTTCTATGAAAGCGCAACTAAAGACAACCGGGATTCCTGTCCCCGCGGCGACTTTCTTAGCCTCCACGGTTGCTTCGGTTGCAAACGAGAATATCAGATCAACTTTTTCGTCTATAAATTTTTGAACGGTTTGCTCATTCCCAACCGGCTCAGGAGCTTCATACACATCGTAAACTATATTCTGGCCCTCAATATAACCCAGTTCTGTCATTTTCTCTTTGAAGGCATCAAACAGATCGATAAAGAAATCCCCACCAGTCCAAAGGACGCCGACCCGGTAAACCTTGGGTGCTTCTTCTTTCTCAGTTAATAGAAAATACCCTCCAATCACTACCAATACAACAATTATTAGTCCAATTAATAATTTTTTGCTCATATATTTTTTTATATAAATTTATTTTCCGACCTTGAGGAGGACTGGATCCCTTTATTTAACTTTTAGCTAGTGTGATACCTTAACGAATTATCTCAGTCGCCCTCTCTAATAAGCCTTTAGATACTGTCAATCCTAATTCTTGAGCCAATTTGTAGTTGAACTTCAGGAAAGTTTCAGATGAAACAACTATTATTGCGCCAGCTGGAGTACCTCTAAGAACCTTATCAGCCAAGGGTGCTGCTTGTTCGCCTGTTTTGAAGTGGTTAATTCCAATATCGAAAAGAGAACTATAACCCTCCACCTCCATCAAGGCCCCACCAATTGGAATCTTCTGTTCAGCCGCAAAGCGGGCTAATTCCAGAAAGGGTTCAGCCGTCACGCCAAGGGGCTCAGGTATGATAAGGATTGCGTCTATGCTAATATCACCAGATGCGATAAGCGCCTCTAGACTGGTTTTAACTTCTGCTGCATCATCGGCAGGAAGCTCGGTCAAGGTTACACCCGCGGCTGCCGCTACCGGACGCAATGCCTCCAACTGACTGGCGACAATAGGATAACCTCGTTGATAAGGTATTAACATATGTTTAGTTTCCGGTGCTAGTTCGCGCATAACTTCAAAGCGTTGGAGGGCGATGTCCGGACCGGGGTAGCGAACGCCAGTGATATTTCCTCCGGGCTCGGCCACGCTCTCTATCAGACCAGTATCTTCTATATTGGCAACTGAGAAGACTACAGGGATACCCGTCCCTTGGGTGGCTGCCTTCGCCTCTTGAGATGCTTCGGTGGGAAAGACGAAAATCAAGTCAACCTTGTCTTCCACGAATTTCTTGAGTATTCTCCTGTACTCAGTTATATCAAAGTCTGTTTTCTGAAGGTCATAGATAATGTTTTTGCCCTCAATATAGCCCAGTTTTTCCATCCCGGCCTTGAAACCGTCCGCTGCATCTTCAGCAAAAACCAGTCCAGATAAAATGCCTACTCGATAGATCCTTCCCTCTTCTCTCTTGGGTAATAATAGGAAGTAAACTCCAACAACCAATAAAACAATTATTAAAAAACTGACAATTAATTTTGATTTGGACATAATAGTATTTTATTAATTTTAAACTACAACCTTTGGCTAGATTTAACGAATTATCTCGTCTGCCCTCTCCAATAAACCCTCAGGCACTGTTAGCCCCATCTCCTGAGCCACTTTGTAATTAAGCTGAAAGTAGGGCTCGGCTGAAACAACCGGGATGTTACCAGCTGGAGTACCTTTTAATATTTTATCAGCCAGGGGAGCTACTTGCTTTCCAGTATTGAAGTTATGAATATGGACGCCAAAAAGAGACCCACAACCTTCTACTTCTATTAAAGCGCCGGCGTTGGGAATTTTATGCTCAGCCGCGAATTGACACATTGCTAAAAAAGCATCGGGAGTCACATAAAGAGGTTCAGCTAAAGCCAGAATGGCATCCAGACCAATATCATCTAACTTAGCTCGCTCATCAAGAAGAGCCTGGACTTCTGCTGCATTGTCAGCCGGAGCTTCTATTAAGGTGATACCGACCGCTTCGGCCGCCAAATACAATACCTCCAACTGACTGGCGACAATAGGATAACCTCGTTGATAGGGTATCCATATTCGTTTGGCCTCTGGCGCCAGTTCACGCATAATCTCGAAGCGTTGGAGGGCGATGTCCGGGCCGGGGTAGCGAACACCAGTGATATTTCCCCCGGGCTCGGTCACACTCTCAACCAGACCAGTACCTTCTATGTTGGCAATGGTAAACACCACGGGGATTTCTGTCCCCTGAGTGGCTATCTTGGCTTCTTGAGTGGCTTCGGTAGGAAAAACGAAAATCAAGTCAACTTGGTCTTCCACGAATTTCTTAAGTATTCTTCTGTATCCAGTCATGTCAAAGTCTGTTTCCTGGTAGTCATAAATGATATTCTCACCCTCTAAGTAACCCAACTCGGCCATTCCGGTTTTAAAACCGTCGGCTGCCTCAGCAGCATAACTTAAGCCAGATAGAATACCTACCCGATAGACCTTTGGAGAGAGTTCTTCGGCTCTTTGTATTACTAAAAAGTATACTCCAATTACCACTACTATTAATAAGAATATAATTAATCTGATTAATGATTTTTTGCTCATATTTTTTTATATAATTTTTTTTTCCGACCTTTAGTTGGCTTTTAACCATTCTTCCGTCTTTATTTCTCGGCCAAGAGATGGTTTCTTTATTAATTTTAGAATATTATTAAAATTTTTCCAACAGGAAGATAAACTAAAAAACCGAATACAAAAACAGTCAACGTATCAGCAAGTCCAGAAAAAGGAAGGCACCATAGTGGGTTTCATTAGAACGTTTTTAAAAATTCTGTAAATTTCTCTTTAATGGGAATCGTAAAATAAAAGGTGGCGCCTTTCCCTTCTTCAGATTCAAACCAAGTTTTACCACCGTGAGCTTCAATAATATTTTTTGTGATGTAAAGACCCAGACCGGAGCCTTCGGTTTCTGATCGTATCGCATTAGCTGCCCGGAAAAACTTAGTAAATACTCTCTCTTGCTGATCTTTGGGAATTCCTATCCCCGTATCCTGAATTTGGAACTCTATGCTCTTTTTGGTATCTCTTATAGATACTGTCACTTTCCCGCCAGAAGGAGTATATCTTATAGCATTATCAAGAAAGTTCTGAATAGCCAGTCTCATTTTCTCAATATCTATTTTTACTTCTGGTAATTTCTTTGTGGGTTTTTTAAATTCAAGTTTAAGTTTTTTCTTTTTAACTTCATCCTGATAAGAAGTTATAACAAATTGAACTACCTCTTCAATCTGGGCGAGTTGGGGCCGGTAAAGATACCTTCCTTCTTCAATTCTGGTTACATTTAAAAGGTCGTTGATTAAAGAAATCATTCTTTCGTTGCTTTGATAAGTCTTTTCAATAAAATCTTTCTGTTCTTTGGTTATCTCCCCAAGATCTCCATCTAACAGCATTCTTAAGGTCCATTTAATCGCCGATAGAGGAGTCCTTAGCTGGTGAGCAGCCAGAGAAACAAATTCTGTTTTTAATCTTTCTACCATTTTCTCTCGGCTAATATCGTGCAAAATTATAACCGTTTCTTCTCGAGGAGCTAAAGAAACACTGGTGATTTCTAAGATTTGTTCAGGGGGTTCTTTAAAAGAAAGTTCTTCTCTAGATAAAGCCTTCCCTCCTTCTTTCTTTTTTAATAACGCAGCAAGTTTTTTAAACGGTGATTTTTCAGTAAGAGTGTCGAGAATTTTCCCTTCCACTTCCTCTGCTCCAACTCCAAGTAAACTTTTTCCCTCAGGATTAATTAAAGTAATCCGATTTTTTTTGTCCAGAACTACCAAACCGTCAGCAAAATTAGTAATAATGGCTCTAGTTTTATCTCTTTCTTCTTCGGCCAGAACCCTTAACTTATCAACGTCCTCTAATATATTCGCTAGAGCGGTTCTTAATTTTTCTAATTCTTGAGTTCTTTCCTCCAATTCTTTTGCTCTTTCTTCTGCTTCTTTTGTTCTTTCTTCAGCTATCTTTCGGGCCTCTTCCGTATCCTCTAACATATTAGTCAAGGCCTTCTTTGATTGTTCTAACTCTAACGTTCTCTCTTCAATCTTATGCTCTAAGTTTTTAGTCAGCCCACTCAACTCCCTAGTTATTGCTTCCGCTCTTATATCTGAAGCAGTCTTAGCCTCTTCTAATTCCTTAGTATATTTCTCCAACTGTTTTTGATACTTTTTAATCTTAGAAAGGTCAATAATGGTTAAAAAGTAACCGATCGGGTTTCCTTTTGGATCTTTTCTCAAAGAAATAGAAATAGAAACTGGAATTTTTTCTTTATTTTTAGTAACTAGGGTGGTTTCTTTTTCTCTAATTCTTTCTTTGTTCTGAACCTCTTCGAGGAGTTTTACTATATCTTTTTGGGGATAAAAAAGTACTCCAACGTGTTGTCCTATTATTTCCAAGGGAGCATAGCCGGTCAGAATTTCTGCAGTTTTATTCATATCAACCACCACTAAAAAGGAACTTAAAGTACAAACTGAAACGGGCAGAATTTCTCTTAATTCATCTAAATATTTTTTGAGGTCCTCGAAATCTTCTTTTAATATTTCTAACTCCTGCCTTTTAGATTCTTTTTCAATCATTGATATTTTTTTACTTATAGGTCCACTTTAATAAATATTCATGATAATCGTCACCTCTAAACATACATTTGGTTTCTTCAGCCTTTACTTCTTTCAATCTTGGGTCTGTTAATTTTGCTATTCCTATAAAGAAATGGCTTAAATAGAAACAGTGAAGAGGATGCAGTTTAAAATTCTTTAGTCGTAAAATACCATAGCCGTGACCACCTCTTTTTTCAACATTATGAAAATCAACTATTTCAAGGAGGCCGGTATTAAAATATCTTGACCACAATCTAGCACTAGCTCTAAAAATCTGCTCTACAGAGAGAAAGTGTCTCATAAATAACCTGACAATAAAAGAAACTTTTGTTGAAGATTCCGCTATCTCAGCTATCTCTTTTTCCCCCCAATTAAAAACGGTTAGATAAGCATAATCAGAAATCATTTTTAAACCTACCGGATACCACTTGGTATCCTGTATTTCTTTATATTTTATGGGGTAACCTAACTCTTCTGTTTTTTTCTCCACTGCTTTTAATCCTTTTTCTCCTTTCTTTTTTAAAATATATTCTAATTCACCTTCAAAAGCAGAACCCCTTACCTTTATAGGCATTTTCATTATTTTTTTTATTTCTTCAAGTGACGGAATATAAAATTTTATAGATTTTTTTTCCATAATTGCTAATGTTTCCATCTTATTAAGTATTCCTGATATTCATCTCCCCCAAAAGGAGACTTGGTTTCTTTGACTCTAACTTCTTTGAATTTTTTTGCTAACTTAGTTATACCCAGAAAATAATATCCTAGATAAAAAAAATGTAAGGGATGCAATTTAAAATCTTTTACTCTAACAATCAAAGAGCCTTCTGTCTTAGAATCTTTGAATTCGCAAACTTCAACTTTACCTTGATTAAAAAACCTTTTCCATAATCTAGGAGCAGCAATTTTGGCTATTTTTTCGGGAATAGCAAAGTATTTCATCAGTAATCTTATTGTAGAAGAAATTTTTGGTGCTATTTCTCCCAGTTCAGCAAAATCCTTTTCTTTAAAATTAAATTTTTCCTGTAAGATAAAAAAAATCCCGATTAGCGTGCCAGCCGGATACCATTCAAGGTCTTTTATCTCTGCTGGAGAAAAAGAAAACCCCAAACCTTTAGCCTCTTTCTCAACTATCTTTATCCCATCGTTGCCTAATTTTTCTTTAAGCTCTTTATAAATTCCTTCTTTTAAAATAAGCCCTTTTATTTTGGCTGGATTTGAAATTGCTTCTTCTACCTCTTTTCTTGTAATTTTATTGCTTTTCATTTTAGTTTTTCTAATCTTCTTTTATTTTACCAGAAAACAAAAAAACTCTTAAATGGAGTAATTTTAAGAGAAGATTATGGTAATTTATTAAGTAAGCTATAAAATTCCAGATTCCTTAAGGTCTGAGCCGCCTTTTTTTTATCGTATTCACCAAAACTACATTTTTTAAAATTAAAATCTATTGGTACATCTTTTTTAATCTGAACTAAGGTTTTACTAAAAAAAGCTTGCTCTCTATATTTCAATAATATCTCTCTAATCTTTGGTTTTATTTTTTCAGTTTTTTCGCTCTTTCTTTCTAAATTTTGATAAAGATTTTCTAAGCTTCCGAACTCCTTAATTAACTCGGTTGCTGTTTTTTTACCAATTCCGGTTACTCCGGGAATATTATCTGAAGGATCTCCCATGAGAGCTTTGAAATCGAGCAGTTGCCAAGGGTTAAGGCCTTGATATTTTTCTTCAACCGCTTCTCTATTATATAAAATAGTATCTTTAACTCCTTTTCTTAAAACATAAACTTTAGTATGGGAGTCAACTAATTGAAGGGTGTCGAGATCCCCGCTTAAAATAATAGTTTCAATCTCTGGAAGAACCTGCTTTTGGGGAGCTAATTTAGAAATGGTACCAATAATATCGTCGGCTTCGTAGCCTTCTTTTTCAAAAATTTGGACATTAAATCCTTTTAAAAGTTCTTTCACTTTTGGGATTTGCTGATAAAGCTCTTCTGGAGCGGGCAGTCTTTTGGCTTTATATTCCTTAAATTTTTTGTGACGGAAAGTTGGGGCGGGAAAATCAAAGCAAGCGGCAATGAAATCCGGCTGAAACTCTCGAATTGCTTTCAAAAAAACTAATAAAAAACCGTAGATAGCGTTAACCAATTCTCCTCTTTTTGTAGTTAAAGGAGGTAAGGCATGATAAGCCCGATGAATTAAAGAGTTGCTATCAATAATGATTAGACGTTTTTTTTCAATCATTTTTTAAAACCTATTGTAATTTTTCTAGTTTTTTGGTCGACGAACTCAAAATTTATAATGATGGTTTTTGCCGGAAGTATTTTATCAATTCTATCTGCCCACTCAATCGCTACAACATTCTGAGGATTAGTAATAATTTTCTTAAACCCTAAACTTAAAAGTTCTCTTGGCTTTTCAATGCGATAACAATCAATATGATAAAAGTTTTTGAAGTTTGTCCGCCAGCTGGCGGATTGCATTTTGATTTTTTTTAGAATAATAAAGGTCGGGCTTAATATCTTCTCTTTTATCCCCAACCCTTTAGCAAAGCCCTGTAAAAAAGTGGTTTTCCCTCCTCCTAAATCTCCTTTCAACCCTAAAACTAAAGTCTCTTTTGGAAACGGGCTATTTAAAATTTCTTGAACCAGTTTTTCACCCAATTTCTTAGTTTGAGAAGGATTTTTAGTAAGGTATTTTTTAAATCGCATTGACTTCCGAATCCTCCACGGATGAAGGAGAAAATGAGTAAAGCTCATTGACTTCCGAGGAAAAATAAGATAAATTGCAAATAAGTGAAGTATTATTTAATTTTAATCTTTTCCTGAGCTTTTGCGAAGTAAAAGCGAAGGGGGAGATGAAACGAAGTTTCAGCGACCATGCCTCAAATTTCAAAGAAGATTACTGGTGAAGTAAAAATCTCGCCGGCTAGCCTTAAAGAAATTAAAAATATTACTGATTTTAAGAAAAAAGTTGAGAACTCTTTAGTTAAAAATGTTACTGAAATTTTAGAAGTTATTTTTGGAGGCGCAATCTTACTTGAAGCCTCTGATATCCATTTTGAACCAAAAGAAGAAAAAACAAAAGTTCGTATAAGAATTGATGGGGTTTTGCAAGACCTTATTTTTTTTGAAAAACAACTGTATGACACTATTCTTTCCCGCCTAAAGCTCCTTTCGGGAGTCAAATTAAACATCACTGACCGCCCTCAAGACGGGAGATTGTCAGCGGCACTTAATGAAACAACTGTAGAGATTAGAGCTTCTCTCCTGCCCTCAGAATACGGAGAGTCAGTCGTCTTGAGAATTTTAAACCCAAAAAGCTTATTAGATTTAAAAACACTAGGGCTAAGAAATGATTTGTTTGCTTTATTTAAAAAAGAAATCAAAAAACCTAATGGAATGATTATTGTTACCGGACCCACCGGTTCGGGGAAAACTACTACTCTTTATTCTTTTTTAAGAGAAATTCATAAACCGGAAGTCAAAATTATTACCATTGAAGACCCTATTGAATACCATTTAAAAGGAATCTCCCAAACCCAAACTGACCCTAAATCGGGGTATGACTTTGCCACCGGCCTTAAATCAATTATGCGCCAAGACCCTGATGTAATTCTGGTGGGCGAAATAAGAGATTTGGAAACTTGCGAAATCGCCCTTCAAGCTGCTCTTACCGGCCATTTAGTCTTTACTACTCTACACACTAATGACGCTGCCGGTACTATAGCTAGATTGGTTAATTTGGGGGCTAAACCAGCCGATATCGGGCCAGCTATAAATATGGCGGTTGCCCAAAGGTTGGTCAGAAAAATTTGTCAAAAGTGCGGAAAATTAGTCAAACCGAGCTCTTCAGAATTAAAGAAAATAAAAAAGAGTTTAAAAAGAGTTTCCAAAGAAGTGGAAATCCTTAAAACTGGCAGGGCAATAAAAATCCCTAAAGCTCAGGGGTGTAAAAGCTGCAACTATACCGGTTATCGGGGGCGAATTGGTATCTTTGAGGCTTTTTTGGTTGATGACAAAATGGAAAAGTTTATCTTAAAGAACCCTTCCATCGCCGCTCTTAAAGAAGAAGCGGTAAAAAGAGGAATGGTCACAATGTATCAAGACGGTTTAGTTAAAGCGTTAGAAGGAATCACTACTATAGAGGAAGTGGAAAGGGTGGCCGCTGAATAATTCTAAAATAAAAACAGCCCCGGAGCTGGGGGCACCAAAGCGTAGGAACTTAAGTTTAGAATCTTTCTGAGGAGGAATCTCGCCTAAGCCAGATTGTCCATCAAGAGAAGAATCCCGCCCCCAGATCTAGGGCTGTTTTTAAACAAAGTTTATCTTATATTTTAACAGTTTATGCGTAATTTGTCAAGGGCTTTATTGGTTTTCTGCTTGGTTGTTTCAACCGGATTGTCGGTGATTATTTTTGTTTTTGCCGCAGAGAAAATAGACATTAATACTGCTCCTTTAGAAGATTTAGTTAAAATCGTTCACATAGGGGAAACGAGGGCGAGAGAGCTGATTTCTTTAAGGCCGTTTTCTTCCTTAGACGAACTTACCAAGATAAAAGGCATAAGCGAGGCGAGAGTTGAAGATATCAAAGAGCAGGGTTTAGCTTGGATAGAAAACGAAGAAAAAGAAGCGCCTAAATTAATAACTTATCCCGGAGGCGTTGTTGTAAATGAATTTCTTCCTTCTCCTGAAGGACTTGATACCGAAGAAGAATGGATTGAAATTTTTAATCAAAACGCTTTTGAAGTTGACCTTTCTGAATGGCGGGTTACCGACACGGTCGGTACTACTAAAACTTATATTTTCCCCGAAAAAACAATAATTAAAACCCTGGGTTTTTTAGTTCTCACCCGTCCTGTTACCAAAATTACCCTGAACAACAGCGGCGACGGATTAAAGCTTATCCAACCTGACGGAAACATAATTGACGCGGTCAGTTATAAAAAGGCTCCGCGGGGAGAATCTTACAACCGAACCGAATCTGGCTGGGCCTGGAGCGGGGTTTTAACTCCGGGGTCTGCCAATGTTGTTCCTTCTTTAATTCCGGAGTCGAGAGAAGCTGAATTTTCTGAAAAAGTAAAAGAAACTATTCCAGAAAAAGAAGCGAAAGAAAAACCTATAAAAGAGTTAGCGGCAATTGGCGAACAAACATCCAGAGAGCCTGCTGATTTCCCTTTTTGGGTTGCCTTGGGAGTAGCTTTTTTCTCTGGCATAATAATTTTATTACTTAAAGACCGAACAAAAAAGGTATATAATAAAACGGTATGAGCGGGCATTCTCATTGGGCCGGCATAAAACATAAAAAGGGATTAGCCGATGCTAAAAGAAGCAAGGCGTTTTCTAAAATGGCCAAAGAAATTACCGTTGCGGCTAAAGAAGGAAGTGACAATCCGGAGTTTAATTCTAAATTAAGACTAATCATTGAAAGAGCTAAAAGTCTTAACATGCCAGCCGAGAACATTGAAAGGGCTGTCAAACGAGGTACTGGCGAATTAGAGGGGGTTCAATTAGAATCGGTTGTTTTTGAGGCCTACGGCCCGGGCGGAATAGCTGTTATTATTGAAGGGATTACTGACAATAAAAACCGGACTTTAGGAGAAATCAAGCAGATTCTATACCAAAACGGCGGGAAATTAGTCGGCGAAGGTTCGGTAAAATGGCTCTTTGAAAGAAAGGGGACGATTACCGTTAATCCTCAAGGGAAAGACAAGGAAGAACTGGAAATAGCAGCTATTGAAGCGGGGGCGGAAGATATTTATTGGCACGACGGCGTATTAGATGTTTATACTAAGCCCGAAGAATTGGAAAAAGTCAAGAAAAACCTGGAAGATAAGAATATCGAGACCGAAACAACTTCTTTAGATTGGGTAGCCAAAGAGCAAATTAAGTTAGAAGAAAAAGATAAACAGGCTTGCCAAAAACTTTTCGAAGCCCTGGACGAAAACGATGCCGTCCAAGAAATATACTCCAATATAAAAATGTAGTAAAAAATCACCTTGATGATTGATGAGCCAGAGATGAAGCTAATGCTTCATTTCAATCTTCGATAAATATAAAATATTTATTTCGATGCCAAAAGAAGCAGTTACTAGGAAAAAAGCGGTTCGGGTGCTGGAAGAAACCGGCTGGGTTGTCTGGTACCCTCCAAAAATAAAGTTTAAACAAACTGACGTCTTTGGGGTTATTGACGTCTTAGCTTTAAAAGGACGGCAGAAAAAGTATATTCAACTAACCACCCTACCCAACGTTTCGGCCAAAAGAAAAAAGATAACAGGGTTCCTTAAGGAACACGAAGTGGAACTGACGGTAGAAATCTGGTGTTGGGACAAAAAACGGAAAGGGTTCAGGAAAGAAAAAGTAAACATAAATACGGTTTAGCCCTTGACAAGTTTTTTTCGATACGTATAATGACTCTGTAGAACCCACCAAGCACATAAGATAGTTTTATGTGTTCGGAAAGGTCGATATAAATTAAATAAAAATAAACGTCCCGCCGAAAGCGGGATAACCTATTATAAAAAACCATGATTTACGAAGATAAAGTTCTAACTCCTTTTATCTGCGAAACCGAAGAGCCAGAAGGAGAAAAAAGTGCTCCTGAAACTCCAGAAGGAGCTTCAGAAGGTGACGAAGAAAAAGCTGAGTAATTAAACCCCCCGTTACGGGGGGTTTAATTTAATATGCAAGCAGCTTCCAATAAAAGGGGGCTGTTTTTATTAACAAAGAGTGATAAAATAGGACTATGGTCGAGAGAAAAAGATACCTAAAAATCTTTCAAAAAAAGAAAGGAGGGAGGGTTTTACCCGGGCTAAAGGTTTTATTTTTTATTTTTTTAGTTTTCTTATTAGGAGGAGCTTTTTTGTTTATTTATTATGCTAAAGATCTGCCCCGGCCGGAAAAATTTACTGAAAGACCCTTCCCTCAATCCACTAAAATCTATGACCGTTCTGGTGAGCATCTTTTATACGAAATTTATGGGGAAGAAAAAAGAACCCTGGTTTCTTTAGACGTAATCCCCGACTACTTAGAAAAAGCCGTTATCGCTGTTGAGGATGCCGATTTTTATCATCATTTCGGGGTAGATTTTAAGGGAATAGTCAGAGCGGTCCTGGCCGACTTACAATTATTGCAACCAGCTTATGGCGGTTCTACCATTCCTCAACAATTAATTCGTTCAGCTTTTTTAACCACTGAAAAAACAGCTGAAAGAAAAATAAGAGAAATAGTCCTTTCTTTAGAGTTAGACCGTCGTTATGCTAAAGAGCAAATTTTAGAGTGGTATCTAAACCAAGTTCCTTTTGGCTCTAATTGTTACGGAGTGGAAGCGGCTAGCCAGACCTATTTTAAAAAATCAGTTTCTGAGGCCTCTTTAGAGGAAGCCGCTGTTCTGGCCGCTTTGATTAAAGCTCCCAGCCATCTTTCTCCTTATGGAAGTTATAAAATAGAACTTTTGGAAAGGAAAAATTATGTTTTAGACCGAATGGCCAAGGAAAATTTTATTAGCCAAACTGAAGCAAACGAAGCTAAAGAAGAAGAAATTGAGTTTGCTAAAATTTTACAACCTATTGAGGCCCCTCATTTTACTCTCTGGGTGAAAGAGCTTTTAGAAGAAAAGTACAGCGATATTTTCTTAATGGAAAAGGGGTTAAAAGTTTATACTTCTTTAGATTGGGAACTGCAAAAGTTAGCTGAAAAAGTAGTTGAAGAAGGAGCAGAAACAAACCACCTTTATTATAACGCTCACAATGCTGCTTTAGTGGCCCTAGACCCTAAAACTGGTGAAATTTTAGCTTTAGTAGGTTCAAAAGATTACTTTGATAGCCCCTATCCCGAAGATTGTTCGTCTGGAGCTAATTGCTTGTTTGACCCTCAGTTTAATGCGGTTGTCGGCACTAAAGACAATCCTGGTCGTCAACCGGGCTCGGCTTTTAAACCTTTTGTTTATGCTACTGCTTTTAACAAGGGCTATAGCGACCAAACTGTGATTGTTGACGAAGAAACTAATTTTGGGCTCTGGGGGGGGAAAGAGTATATTCCTCAAAATTACGACGGTCTCTTCCGGGGACCGGTTACTTTAAGACAAGCTCTGGCTCAATCGATTAACGTTCCTTCGGTAAAAGTTCTTCTTAATTTCGCCGGTTTACCCGACAGCATTGAAACTGCTGAAAAATTAGGAATCACTACTTTAAAACCGCCTTTCGGACCTTCGATTGTTTTAGGAGGCTGGGAAGTAAAATTGCTGGAAATGGTTTCAGCTTACGGAGTTTTTGCCACCGAAGGTCTAAAAGTTCCTCCGATAGCAATTTTAAAAATTGAGGACCAAAAAGGCAATATTATTGAAATAAACGAAAAAAGTTTAAAAAGGGTGCTCCCCAGCCAAACTTGTCAGTTGATTAATGATATTTTATCTGACAATGAGGCCAGAGCTCCTATGTTTGGAACTAGATCAGCTTTATTTTTTGAAGAACACCGGGTAGCCGCTAAAACCGGGACTACTCAGGATTTTAGAGATGCTTGGGCGATAGGATACACCTCTTCTTTAGTTACTGGAGTTTGGGTAGGGAATAACAATAATGCTTCTATGGCAAAAAAACCGGCAGTTACTTTGGCCGGTCCCATCTTCCACAATTTTATGAAAGAAGCTTTGGAGTCAATGAAGTTTACTTCTTTGAGTTCGCCTTAATCTCCAACCCTTCGTTCGGCTTTGCCTCGCTCGGGTAAAAGATTAACTGGCCTTAATCGGCATCACTACGTAAAGATAATTCTCTTCTCCTGAAGCGGGTTTAATGATAACAGGACTTTCCTCTGAGACTAACTCCAGAGCCACTTCTGGAGTTTTAATTTCGGCTAATCCTTCGGTTAAAAAACGATGGTTAAAAGCGGCTTGAACTTCTTTACCTTTAATTTTAGCTGGAAAGAAACTTTTATATTCTCCTAAGTCCGGACTTTGGCTAAGAACATAAATCTTTTTTTCTTTAGGGTCTATTTTTATTTTAACCTCACTAACCTTCCCACTAAAAATACTAGCTGCTTTAATTTGGTTTAAAAGTTCGTTTTGAGAGCAAATAACTTGAGTTTCGTATTTTTTAGGAACAATCTCTTGATAGTTTGGGTACTCACCCTCAATTAATTTTGAACTAAGTTGAACCTGAGGATGATTTACTTCTGGCATCATCGATTCAAAAAGAATTTGGTTAGAAGAAAAATAAATTTGGATATCTCCTCGTTTTTCACCAAAAATATTTATAATTTCTCTGGCGGTTTGTTGAGGTAAAATTAAAGAATATTCTTGCAAGAGAGACGATTTTAGAAAAAGTTTTTTTTCTCCCAAACGGAAACTGTCGGTAGCCACCATTTTTATTAGGTCTTTTTGGAAAGAAAAGTAAACTCCTGAAACCTCAGGTCGAGCTATTGAAGGAGAAGCAACGTTCACCACTTGAGACAGGGCTCGGCAGAAAAGGGAAGCTGGAAGAGAGATTTGCTCTCCTTCTTTTAAGTAGGGAATAATAGGAAACTCCGAAGAGGAAAATCCTTTAATTTCAGTTTTATAATTTTCGCAAGAGATTAGAAGGTCAGTGTTTTTAGCCTCTAAATTAATCGGCTTCTCTGGTAAAAGGTTTATTAAATTAGAAAAAATTCGAGTGGGGATAACTATTTCTCCTTCTTTAGTTAATTTTATTAAGGCCCACCATTTTATTCCTATTTCTAAATTGGTACTTTCTAAACTAAGGAAATTCTTTTTACTTTTTAAAAGAATATTTTGAAGAATTGGTAAAGAAGGAGTTTTTTGAGAAATCCTTTCTACAATTTTAAGGCCTTCTTTTAATATTTTTTGTAATATTATTATTTTCATTATTGTTATTATAATAAATTATTTTTTATTTTTAAAAGAGATTAGGTTTTAATATCTTGAGGAATAGCTGTGAATTGAAAAAGTATAAAAAAGGGGAATTAATCCTTTTAAAACTTTTCCTCAATTTAGACACTTAGAATTCGCTGCTTTATTAAGTTAATTTCCTCAGCAAAATTTTCGTTTTTTTCCACCTCGCCAGCAATTTTTTCATAAGCATGAATGGCGGTGGTATGATCCTTCCCTCCAAACTTCCTTCCGATAAAAGGAAAAGAGCCTTTTAGTTCCTCTCTTAATAAATACATAGCTATTTGACGAGGTCTAACAATTTCTTTTTTCCGCGAAAGAGAAATAATTTCTTTCTCTTTTAAGTCATAAAACTGAGCCACCGATTCAATTATTTTCTTGGCGGTAACTGCTTTATTCGGGGCAGCAATTAAATTTTTCAATAAGGATTTAGCAGTTTCTAAATTAGGAGTTGTTCCTTGAAGTTTCTGGTAGGCTATCAGTCGATTGAGAGCTCCTTCTAGTTCTCTAACGTTCCTCTGGACATTAGAGGCAACGTAATTCAAAATTTCTTCTGGGAGTTCGGTTTTTCTTTCCAACCCCTTAGCTTTTAAGATAGCTACTCTGGTTTCATAGTCAGGATAACTAATATCAGCTATCATTCCTCCTTCAAACCTGGAACGTAACCTTTCAGCTAAAGCCGGGATGGCTTTGGGCGGTCGGTCAGAAGAAAGGATTATTTGCTTATTTTTTTCGTATAAAGAATTGAAAGTGTGGAAAAACTCTTCCTGAGTTTTTTCCTTACCAGCTAAAAATTGGACGTCGTCAATTATTAAAACATCAATTGTTTGATATCTAGAACGGAAACTCTCTACTTCGCGATTTCTAATTGAAGAAACTACCCCGGAGGTAAATTGTTCTGAAGGGATATACTTAACTTTTTTTTGGGGAAAGCTCTTAATTGTTTCGTTGCCGGTAGCTTGCAAAAGATGGGTCTTTCCTAATCCTACTCCTCCGTAAATAAATAAAGGATTGTAAACCTGGCCCGGGTTTTTAGCTGCTGCCCAACTAGCAGCTTGAGCCAGTTCATTGAAGGGGGCAATAATAAAGCTTTCAAAAGTATATCGGGGATTTAAATTTGTGTCTTTATCAACCTCAAATTCCTGAAATTCCAATTGGCCGGTTTCTAAAAAAGGGACTGAGGCTTTTTTAGTGACTTTCAAGCTAGATTTTCTAACCTCATATTCCACGTCCTTAATATCTTCGTCCAAACTATGAAGGATTTTTAAAATAGTTTTTCCATATTTTTGTTCCAGCCACTCTTTGGCAAAAGAATTAGGAACTAAAATTAAAACTTCCCCTTCTTTTTGGGAATTTATTTCTGTTCCTTTAAACCAGGTAGCGAAATTGGCCGGGGAAATGTTCAGTTGGATTTGGGCCAGGACCGCTTGCCAGAGCTCTTCTTTTTCCATAGTAGCGAAACAATTAAACACCTTTATTATTATAGCACAAGTCAATAAACAGTAAATCCCTTTAAAAATATCGTGAACTGTTAATATCCTGGGGAGAAGTTGGGGATTGCCCATAAATAAAATTTTTGTTACTATAAAATAGTCGATGAAATTTGCCCTCTTCGGGGTTTATCTTTATTTCTATCTTCGCCGCGTCTAACGCGGCTCAATATATGAGCATTACCTATCAACCCAAAAAACGAAAAAGAAAAAAAACACACGGTTTTAGAAAAAGAAAAAAGACTAAAGGAGGAAAACGAGTTTTAGCTAAAAGGAGAAGAAAAAAAAGATGGCAGTTGACAAAGGTTTAAAGAAAAAAGACTTTGAAAATGTTTTTAAAAAAGGAAAGAAATTCAAAGAAGGTTTTTTAATGCTGTTGGTGGCTGAAAATGAAGAATCGCAACCTCGCTTCGGGTTTGTTGTTTCTCGGAAAATCTCAAAAAAAGCTGCAGTACGCAACAAAATAAAAAGAAGAATAAGAGCTTTGATTAAAACCAAATTGAAAACAATAAAAAAAGGATTAGATATAATTATTGTAGCCCTCCCCGGGTTAGAAACAAAGAGCTTTAAAGAAACCGAAGAAATAATCGATACTTTACTTAAGAAAACCAAACGCTTAATGAATTAAAAATTTACCTCAATGTTTAATGAATCAATTTTAAAAATTATTAAATTTTACCAAAAGTTTATTTCGCCCAGTTTAGGATTTAATTGCCGTTTTTATCCAACCTGTTCAGAATATACCTATCAAACGATAAAAAAATACGGCCTATTAAAAGGAAGCTGGAAGGGAATGAAAAGGGTTTTTAGGTGTAATCCTTGGAACCCTGGCGGAATAGATCTTCCTTGATAAAAACATGGACATACTAATCAACGCTTTTAATACAATTTTATATCAGCCGCTGTTTAATGCCTTGATTTTACTGTATGAATATCTGCCGGGCCACGACTTTGGAGTGGCGGTGATTGTTTTAACTGTTTTGATTAGATTAATCCTCTATCCTTTAATGGTAAAATCAATAAAATCCCAGAGAGTATTGACCGAGTTACAACCCAAAATTCAAGAAATTCAAAATAAACACAAAGACAATAAAGAGAAACAGGCCAAGGAAATGATGGAACTGTACCAGAGAGAAAAAATCAATCCTTTCGGTGGCTGTCTGCCTCTTTTAATTCAACTGCCGATTTTGATTGCTCTCTACCGAGTTTTTTGGAAAGGATTTCAACCAGAAACAATGAACCTGCTTTACGGTTTTGTCCATCACCCCGGGACTATTGATCCTTATTTTTTAGGATTAATAAATCTTAGTCAGGCCAGTCTGATTTTAGCGTTAGTAGCCGGTGTTGCTCAATTTTTTCAGTCCAAAATGATGATACCCAAAGACAGAAAAACAGCTGGTGCTGATAAGACAGCCCAATTTTCCGAAATGATGCAAAAACAAATGCTTTATCTTTTCCCGATTTTCACCGTTTTTATTCTTTGGCGATTGCCAGCCGCCATCGCCGTTTACTGGATAATAACTGCCCTATTTTCAATTGGACAGCAGCATCTAATTTTAAAGAAGTCCACTTATGCTCAGCCGGAATGATATTAAAAAAATAAAAACAATAACGGAGGAATTCTTCCAAAAGATGACCTTAGAAGTTGAGGTGGAAGTTTTGCCGCCAAAGGATTCAACCGTCCCCATCAACTTAAAATTGGACGAACCCCGGATTTTAATTGGCGAGGGAGGAAAGACCTTAGCTGAGACTCAACATCTCCTGAAAGCAATATTAAAAAGAAAAATCTCAGAGCCTTTTTTTATTGACCTTGATATTTTGGGGTACAAAAAAAAGAAAACAGAGTATTTAAAAGAATTAGCTTGTTCTCTGGCTGATGAAGTAGCTCTCACCAAAAAAGAAAAACAGCTGGCACCAATGCCGGCTTACGAGAGAAGGATTATTCATTTAGAATTAGCTGAGCGTCCAGATATTACTACTGAGAGCATCGGCCAAGAGCCAGTAAGGAGTGTGGTAATCAGGCCTTATCCTTAAAGTTATTTTCTAGCCCTGACGATAAAAGAAGTTAAGCAATCAGTCCTCCCCAGCCAGCCACATTGACCAATAGGGTGTGGTCTAAAGTCGGGGTTACTGACGGTTTCAACCTGACACCTGCCTTGATAATCTTCATGCTCAAACAGTAAGACTATATAGTGACCATCCATTTCCATTGAGGTAAACTTATCATTGCATCCCGAACTGCAACCGTCAGCACAGTAAGTTAAAGGATCTACATTGCTGACTGATCGGCCATCACCAAAAATTTGTGGTGGCTTTTTTGATTCACAATCTGCCCCTTCATCATGCATGGCATAGTTTTTATTCTCGTAAAATCTTACCCCGGCACCAATTATTTGTTCTGTGCCGTCTTCTTTATATCTTGGTTCTTGATAAACCGTAATTGAAGAAACATAAAACGTCATATTAACCTGGCCGGTGCTTGTGATATTACTAATCGGATAACATTGGCCATAGCCAACAGCGTTAACAACGGTGTCAAAATCAAATATGGCGGCTCTTCCTTGATGATTTTCATGTTCGTGCAAAGCTACACCGTATCTAATCTGATATTTTCCTAAGGAAGCGTCATAGTCCCCGCCGATTAATTTTATCGCTTGGGTTCTGTTATCAAAATCGGGCAAAGTATCTGAGCTGGCTTGATAAATTTTAGGTTCGTCAGAACAGTCATCTTCGGCATAAAGATAAACTCCAGGAATATGCCAATCCAATTTAATTGAGCGGTGGTCAGTACTGCTGCTGAAATCTTCACAGTGAGTAATTCCTTCTATATACTCTGATTCTTCATAATCAAGTAAGTAAGGAGTTCCACTAAAATCTTCCTCAGGAAAAATTTCTACGGTTAGTTCTTCCGGGCCACAAAGAAATTCAACTGATTCAATTTGGTATTCGCCATCGCTTCCCCAGTCAAGAACGATTTCCCCTTCCCTCTCTTTTTTAAATACTGGGAGATTTTGAAAAACTTTCATTGAATTGATTTCTTTATCTTCGTCAATCGCAGTTTCTCCACAGTTGTCAGTGTTTGAGTAAATTCTGACTCCGCTTTCAGTCGGGGTAAGCGGCGGTTTTTCAGGAAGGATAAGTTGAGGGTTGATAGTGTTTAAAATTAAAAAAGAAGAAAGGAGAATAATTACCCCCAGGAAGCCGGAAGTAATTTGGTCTTTAGCGTCACTCATCGCCGCCGCCGCCCCTGCTGAAGTTAAATAACGTATTCCGCCGAGGACTATTGCCCCAAAAGCTAAAACGCCAGCGATTATTATTGAAAAAGTAAAAAAGTATCTGATAAAATCAGGCAGAGCAGTTTTAACGGTCGTTGGTGTTTCTACCCCGGGCAGAGACGGATATTCAATCTCTAATCCCCTCTCCGCTGCCAGGCAAAAACCAGCTATAAAAACTGAAGAAAGAAGAAATATTAACAACGCTTTTCTCATTGTTTTAGAAATAACAACAATAATAATTGTTTGGGTAGCATCCTTCTTCTTTGCCTACGTTAAACCATTCTTTTATCAATCCCCACAGAAATTTTCCTGCGGATAAGATTGTTTCCCAAACTATCTGTAAAAAAATTAAAGGTTTCCGCCACCAAGGCGCTTCTTCCATTTCTCCCCAAAGTTCTTTGATTTTCTCCCATTCGTTGACAATTTGAAAAGATAAACAGAGAAGCTGGTCATCTTCTAAAAGGTCCGCATCCGAGACGGTTCTGCAGCTTAAAAGATGTTTCCCGGCCAATTCGCCCTCCATTACCTTTTGATATTCATCAGCTGGTATCCAGCATTGAGCCAGTTCGCAGCGAGAAAAATCAAGCTGCTCTAAGATATACGACTTTTTGAACTTAAAATTTTCTGGCAAATCCTTTAATTCTCCTTCGTCAAAATACTTTTCATCAATATCGTTTTTCAGTCCTTCTTGAGCGTTTTCAATGTAGTCATAGCCATCAATGACTGGTCGGAAAAAATAGTTATAGCATCCCGGTCGTCCTCTATATGCCCCGCAACGAAAAACATAACATTTTGTCTGGCAACTTAGAGGACAGTATTTACAGGTTACGGTATCTGCTGGGAAAAGAAGGTCAGGAGCAAAGGTGGTTTCCCAGCAATAACTTTCATTAGCTAAGAATTGAGCGCAAGTTTCGCATCGGCTAACGTCTTCTTGGCAGTCAGTTTTAGCGCCAATAATACTAGGCGGTTGAGGGCCGCTGGCGCATAGACCCGGCGGACCTTCAATTAGCTCCCAATCAGGACCAGGAGGTTCAAGAAGATCAGGAATCTGAAAATATTTATAACATCTGGTAGCGCATATATTTCCGCATTCCCAATCAGCAATGGCCGGGATTCCCTTTTCTGAATTACCGTGAAGTATCTCTTCGGTTTTTTCTACCATTATTTGACCATTTTCAATCATGCCGCTAAATTCGGCCAGCATTTTGGAAGCCAAAATCGCGCTTCTGTCAATTACTTCTCCAATCGGGATTTCTTTTCCGCAAAGCCATTCTCCGGTTCCTTCTAAAGGAAGACAGGATTTATTAGTAACTATTTCTGTTCCGAACTGACAATCAATTGGGCAATTAGTACAATAAGTTTGTCCTTCTTTTTCTACTACCTCACAATCCGGATAAGGGCAGCTCATTGCGGCGGCAACCTCTTCTCTTTCTCCATTGTATAAAAAATCAGGAACTAAAGAAAGAGAAAAAGCCAGAATAAGAATTGTGGCGATTTGTTTTTTAAACTTTACCATAAAAGTTTATGACAATAGAAAATAGCTGGATCATGGCTGGTCTCAGTTTCGCCCGGAAGTTTAAGGCCGGTTTCGATCTCTTCCCATTCGGGGACCTTTTCTATTACTATGCCGGAAATAAACTCAGGGACTCTGGCTTGATCAATGCTAATAGGGTCTTCGGCGCATTCTTGCATTATGTCTCCGGCTTCCACCACCCAAGATAAATCTTTTTCAAAATCGCTGATGATTTTCGAATTGGTTACTACTTCGGTTAATTTATTAGCAATTAAATCCTGCCAGGCCGCATCCTTTTCTGGCTCTTCCATATTTAAAAGTTGGCGGAAGAGCTCTTCAATATGGCTATCAGCTAAAATTGTATTAAGATTGCCTTCATCCTCAAATAAAATTTTTAAAACTTCTCTTTCTTTTAGCAATCTTTTTAGTCTGTCGTCGTCGCCCATCAAAACATCACCTAAAAACTCTTCGTTTCCCTTCATTATTTTTTCCAGATTCTCATCTTTTCTTAAAAACAAAATTAGTTTTTCCCTTGTTTCTTCCTCGCTAATTATTTTTGCGCTGATTTCATACGCTAAAAGTTCAAGGGAGGGATAAGAAGCGATTCTCAGCCCGTTACTGTTGGGTTCTTTGGGAGTACCGTAAATTGGATTTCCATCCTGGTCTGCTCCGTTAATAAAATCTTTTTTCTGCTCTTCTTTAACATCGCTCGATAAATTATTCAGCCAGTTTTCGTAATCTGAACCTCTTCCCTGAGGATTTATTCTTTCCATTGAGGTTGCCGGGTTTTTTTCGCCGGCAAACCAGCCGGTCTGGCAATTAACTCTTTCCACCAGATTGCCAAACTGGTCATAAAGTTCCAAGATTTCACCGTCATTATTTAAATTTCCGCTAAAAATTGAGCCAGCTGGTAAATTAGTAGCCGATTCATCGTTCTCTAAAAGATAAAAACCCTGGGCGGGAATTTGGCCGGAGAGAGGAATCTCGGGACTGCCGTCAGCCGCTTTTAGCTGCCAGCCATCAAGCGAAATTCCGCCGTTAGTATTGTTATACAATTCTAACCATTCTTGGTTTTCATCGGCTATTGTTCCCATCCAGGCAATTTCGTTAATGGCCACTTCGTTTTCCAAAAGACCTAAAATTCTAGCCATTGTCTTGACTAAGTTTTGGTTGTCAAGAAGCAGTGCGCGGTATGGCCACTCGTTAATAAGATAAGTCATTACTTCTTTAATTTTTAAGATATTTTTCAGTTTGTCTTTATCTATTTGGCTGTAACCCGGCTCTTGGTAGAGCAAAAGATTTTTGATTAAAGTTTTAGTGTTGCCAACTGACAATAACAGGTCAAGATTATCAGACTTTCTCATCTTTTCAGTCAAAGGGAAAAACCCCATTTTGACCTGAAACTCAATCAGGGCCTCTTTAATTTGCTCAATTAAATCTTGAATAATTAAATCAGTATAATTACAGATTGTCTTCTTGTCTTCAGGATAACGACAAATACTGCCCAGGCATTCTTCGCACTTACATTCCTGAAAGTATTCACAACAAAGCCCCGGACAAAAATTCTTCCAGCCGTCCATTCCTAATCCTTCGCAACAATCATAAGGCCCGCAACTCCCCCAGCAGCCCTCATTTTGGGTGCCTTGGCAACAAGTCCCTTCGCAATTTTCCCATTGCCACCAAGGCCAGACTCCTCCTTCATCACAAATATCAGCGCAAGTTACCCAGTTTGAACAAACATTATTGCAGCAATCTTCACAGCAGTTGTCGCAGGTATAGTACCGGCTTAATTCTTCTACCGGCTCTTTTAATTTTTCCGCTTTTACCTTAATAGCAGCAGAAAGTTCCTTGATGCAGTCCAAACGGTCATGGTTGGTGAGAAGACCAACAGCATCACCACTAGGATTAATCCCGTCTGTGTCAAAATCGTAACAGTCAATCGGCTTAAATCCCGAAGGATAGGTGGGGCTTCGCCTCCCCCAGAGATTTTCAATTAAACCTCCCAAGGGAATTTCCAAGTAATTGGTAGCGCCAATTTTAGGCAAACTAACCACTAAATTGCTCAAGGGTACGTGTGGCAAAGAAACATTAAAGGCGGTTAATTGAGGATTTATCATATTAAGAAGAACGAAGGTAAAAATTAAAATAGCTAACCCCAAAAAGCCGGACGTAATTTGAGAAACAGCATCCTTTTGGACGGCAGGAGAGCCACCTGAAGTTAAATAGCGGAAGCCGCCATAGACAAAAGAGCCGAAAGCCAAAAGGCCGGCCAAAAATAAACCCAAATGAAAAACATACCTTATGTAATCGGGCAGGGCCTCTTTGGTGGTAGTGGGGGTTTTAACTCCGGGAAGTTCTGGATAAGTTACCTCTAAAGGTTTTTGGGCTAAAATAAAAGATGCTCCTAAAAAAAGAAAAAGGAGCAAAAATAAAACTAATAATTTGACTTGGCTGTTTTTCAGCATTTCTTAATTTCTCATTTAACTTGTTAGCTCGTAATAAGCAGCTAAACTCCAGAAAGGAAAAGCGCCAACAAAAGGAGCGACTTCTCCCAAAATAGGGGTCAAAAATTTTTTATATTTTCCCCGGAAAAGCTTCTTTAATCCTTTTTCTGTTCTTTGTTTTGCTCTTTCCGGTACTTCCACTCTGCCTGACCTAAACCATATCCATCCGCCAATAAAAACAATACCGGCGCCGTCAGAAATCCAGGAAGGAATTTCCCCAACTCCAAAAAAAATATCCAAGAGAAGACAAATTACGCCAAAAATATCAATAAAAATCGCGATAATCAGCATAATCACTCCAGGACGAGTCAGGGCAGAAAATTTATTAGTTGCTTCATCTGGCGCCTTTTCTTCAGTTCCTGGTGTCGGTGCTCCCGGGAGAGGTCTTTTTTGAACTGCCCTGCCCACTCTTTTTCCTATTTCCCCTGCCTTCTGAACTCCTTTAGCTGCTTTTACTCCCCTGCCAGCTGCTGCTAATCCCTTAGCAGCGCCAGCCGCAATTACTGGTAAAGCCATAGATTTTTATTAAACTGGTAATCCTTTAGCTTTTTTAATTCTTAAAACTTCTTCCGGGGCGGTAGTGATAATTTGGTCTTCAGTGTAAGAAGCCACCACCTTTATAGCCACATGTTTCTGGCCAGCGAAGAACATTCCTTCACCGACTTCAGCTTCTAATAAAAGATACTTTTCTTCTTCAGTCAAATTAAAAGTTTTTTGGACCACATCCATGGTAGCCGGACTCTGTTTCATCAAAAGCTGTAGAGAGGAATTGGTAATAATTGGTTTGCCGTAATCTGACTTCATAAAATCAATCACATCTTGAGTGATGGTAGTTACCCCCAACCAGTATTTCCTGGCCCGTTTAGCTATTCCGTATAGAAAAGAAGCGCCGTCTGAGGTCTGCATTATCCACCAGGCCTCATCCACCACTAAAATTCTTTTTTTTAATTCCGACCTAACTTTGTTCCAGATGTATCTCATAACAATAAACATAGCTATAGGCCGTAGTTCGTCTTCCATGTCTCTGATGCCGAAAGATACAAAAGGTTTGTCCATGGAGATATTGGTGGGTTGGTTGAAAAATTCTGCGAAAGTTCCTTTGGTAAACTTTCTTACCCTTCTGACTAAAGATTCTGCTCCTTCCAGCCCTTCTAAAACCGCTTCAAAATCAGACATTAAAGGAATTTTCTCTTCCCATGTTTGAGGGTCAGTTTCGGGAGTAATGTCTCGGGCTCCGTAAGTTTCGGTTAAAGCTCTATCGATAATGGCATCTTCTTCCGGGGTAAGGCCGCCCAACATAATTCTCAGTAGCCCTACCAGATTAATGACGTTTGTTCTTAAAACATCAGCCGGTTTTTCGTCTGGTCTAGGAGTTGGTAAATCAAAAGGATTGATATGGTTGGGACTGGCCAGAGAAATATTAAAGAAAGAGCCGCCAACGGCGTCGGCCAAAAATTTATATTCGTTTTCAGGATCAATGACAATAGTGTCTACCCCCAGCATTAAAGAACGTAAAATTTCTAATTTTACCGCATAAGATTTACCGCTACCGGCTTTGGCGAAAACAACGCTATTGGCATTCTCCAAAGAGAATCTGTCAAATAAAATTAAAGAATTGTTGTGTTGATTTATACCGTATAAAATTCCCTCATTAGAACTTAAATCAAAAGAAACGAAAGGAAAAATAGAAGACAAAGGGTCGGTATTCATTGAGGTGTGGACTTGAAGCTGGTCCAAGCCATAAGGACAAGTACAATTGAATCCTTCCTTCTGTTGATAAAGAGCAGGTTTTATATAAATTAATCTTGATTCTAAAATTGACCTTAAAGTGTTTTCAATTTCTTCTAATTCCCGGGTTTTATTAGCGTAGACAGTTAAATAAAGACCAAACTTGAACATCCTTTCTTGGGCAGTCTGCAATCTGTCTCTTAAGGCTTCTAAGTCTTGGTAAGCGATTTCCAGGGCGGGATCACGGATGAAACCTTTTTCCTCCCTTTCTATGATTTCAGCTTGAACTTCAGTTACTTTCTTCCTTAATTGTTTTAAAACCGTTCCGGTTTCTACTGGATGGACGTGTAGACCAATATCCATAGGAGTGTCTAAGTTAATAACCGGAGAAAACCAAGCCGTGCTTAGGTATCTAGGGTAAGAAAAAATAAAGAAAGATCTAGCCAATCTCTTGCCTAATTTTAAGTGGTCAGCCGCTAAAGAAATAGAAGAGGGAGCAATAATGTCTTTTGCTTCAATGGCCGGGATGGCAAAAATTTTTTCCGGTATTTCTCTTTCTTTTTTTAAAAAAGGTAATTTTATTTTCATTTTAATGAATTAATTCTGAAGGGATTTCTGGATAATAACCGACTTCAGCTTCTTCAGGATGATACAAGCTCCAGAAAAGCTCAATTAATTCAGAAGTATTTAAAGGAACACATTGGAGACCACACCTTCTTAATCCCAGAGCCACAAACTCCATTCTTTGCCAGAGCTGAGATTTGGCCCGATGAAACCGGTCCTCATTAAAAGTAGTACCAGGCCTTCCCCCAAAAAAACCTTTAGCCTGTTTCATACCTGGGATTTCTACTAAAGTGAAAGGGACAACTACAAAAAAGTTTTTAGACATAATCGCCCCGCCGGCAATCAGCTCTTTAACAAATTTTTGGTATTCAGTAGTTTGCACCTTAAGAAGTTCATTTTCTTGTTGGGTTTCCAGCTCTTTTAATTTATCAAGGTAACCCGTGATATTTAATTTTCGGGACTGGACCGCAATTTCTAAAGAAAAATCTAAAGAATTCAAAAAATTCTGGAACTGATAAATAATAGCCTTTTGCTCATCTTCCGACTTTAAAGCAAAATTAAGAGAAGAAACCATTAGTACTCCTCTGAGGGCTTTATTTTTCAGAACAATTACTCCTTCTCTTATCTGGTCAATTTCTAAAAATTGTTGAGTAGAGGCCTGAGCCATATTTTACTTAGTTTTTGTTTCAATTTGAGTACTTAGTTTTTTTAACCGACTTTTTTCCGCAATTTTTAATGGCAGTTCATCTTCTTTTTCTTCTTCCTTCTTCACCACCTCTTTTTTAAAAAATTTTATTGGGGCTTCTCCTTTTTTCCAAATATACATTTTCGGGCCGATAAAAAATTTTAAGAAATTTCCGAAAAGAACCGGCAAACTTCTACCGCCAATTTTAAAAAAGGCAAGGGAGATTCCTCCTCCTCCCAAGACCACGCAGCCAATTAAAAAAATAGAAAAAGGGACGGTAAAGTAAAGAATAAAACAGATAGCGCCAGCTATCCCGATAAACATAAATTGCTTGAAAGTGAGAGGGCCAATTATTTTTGCCTCGTGCTCAATAAATTGTGGGACAGTAAATCTCATAATTATTCAACAGGTTCCCGATAAACATCTTTTTTAGGCGGGGATTTAGGTTCTTCTTTTTTTTTGGATGGGGTGGTAGCTTCTTCAGTTGTCTCTTCGACTCCAGTAATCGGCCTAGAGGGCGGAGTAATTTCTGTTTTGTAAAGTTTTTCCAGAACTGCTTTCAAGGGATAAAAGATAAAACGATTAATTTCTTGAGCTACTTTTTTAGCTGTTTCTTTTTCAAGCCCCACCTTTTTTTCTAAATCTTCCTGGAATTCGTCTGGTGGTAAAACCCCCAGCAAGACCTTACCCGTAGAACGGGCCACTTCGGTAATTTGTTTGTCTTTAACTTCGTTTTTTTCACAAACATCATAAATATAGTCAGCCGTTTCTATTGCGAAAAGCGCCTCTTTTAGTTCCGAAGGAAGAGTATTATATAATTTCCATAATTGATCTCTGTTGTAGCCTTTTAGCACAGCTTCTAACTTATTTTACAATTTACTCTTTTTGACTTTTTTCTCCTTTTCTTTCATTGCTTTTATTCTTTTTTCTGCCTTTTCTCTTTCTTCCTCTACTTCTAAGAAGGGCTCAATAGCTTCTCTATAAAGTTCAGATAAATGAATTTTTATGCTTTCAACAGCTTCTCTGGCTGGTTCAATTTCAGCTTCTTTAGCTTCTATTTCTTCCCGTTGTCTTTCCGCCTCATTTCTCTTCTTGTATAGTATAGCCAGGTTTTCTCTGGCCCTGGTTAGGGCATCTCCAGATAATCGACCAGAATTAATCTGTTCGTTAGTTTTGCTTAAACTTTCTCTTAAAGAAGCTAAGTTCTCTCCCCATTCGTTGATGGCTGTCTCTAAACTATTAATTGTAGCTTCTTGTTCTTTAATTTCCGAAATTAACTTTTCTCCTTCTTCTATTGAGCCTTGGAGCTTTGAAGGCATTCCTTTTTCTGCTTTGGGCCAGCTCTTGATTATTTCTTCTCTTTCTGCTTCTTCCCTCATTCTTTCTTCTGCTGATTCTACTTTTGGTGGCACCCAGCCAGCTTGTCTCATTGCTTCCAATTCCTCTTCGGGTATTTCCTCCCCACGGAAATCGGGCGGTACTACACCAAGGCCCTTTTCTACTAATGGCTCCGGGAAAGTTTTATATAAGTCCCGAGGATTCCGTACCCAACCTTCGGAGCGGAATCTTGGGTTATAAGCTGCTCCAGTTTTGGGGTCCCAGTAGCGTGGATATTCTTTTATGAACTTCTCTTCGGCTTCTTTCTTTTCACCTTCAGTCAAATCATCCCATTTAGCTTTGTTCTTTGATTTAGCATAATCTGCTACATGGTCTTCCCAAATTTTCTTCATTGTTCCTAAAGTAGTCAGCCGGCCTTCTTTAACTTTATCATCTATGTGTCTAAAAGCGCTTAATCCGCCGTCCTTCATTAAAGTTTTAACAACGTCTTTATTGGCAACCACATCTTTTTCCCAGTTAGTAATATGCTGGCCCCTGGCTTCTCTGGTTGCTTTAGCTATGGCGGTTGCTGCAGTCATATCCTTGCCATAATTATCCTTTTCATAATTAAACCCAACTCCTTTTTTCCCAGCTAAGGCTGCTGCCAATCTTGGGTCCCTTCTGGTAATATCATTTCCTAATCCCGCTCGATAGGCTGTTCTTAATAAATCCTCAGTTTCTTTCAAGAATTTCGGATTTTCAAGAAGAATCTCATCATCGGCATCTTCAGCTATTCCATATCGTTTTTTCATACCCTTGAAATAATCTTGGGAATCCCCCCTCTTAGTTATTTGCAATAATGCAGCTGTTGCCTTCTTCCCAGGGTAATAGCCTGCCCCTATTTCTTGCCCAATGGTGTATGAAGAACCAGTAATTGCACCCATATCTTTTTCAATGTCCTCTCGCCACTCACCGTATCTTCTTAAAGCAGATACTGGCCCCACATGCCTGACAAGAGGCACCTTTCTTAATTTGCCAGATACCCAACCAGCTGCTTCTTTTGTTTTTAATCCTTTTTCTAATCGCGGCAGCACTTCTTTTCTAAGTGGAGTCAAGCCGCCTTTGAGGGCTGCTTTGCCTAAAGCCGGACCTTGAGTCTTGGCCCAATTGACAACAAAACTGGCTCCCATGGCTGAAGTAGAAGTGGCAGTGAAAAAACCGATCAGCAGGAAAGCTAAAACTACGCCGTAAGGCAAAAGATTGTTAATAAACTCAACAACCGGGATAGTAAGCCAGCCCCAAGCTAAATCAGGAGGAGCGGCAGGAAACATACCGGGTGCTAAAACTATTAGTTGCTCAGCCAAATAAAGAAAGAAGCCTCCGGTAATCCCAAGCAGTGACCATTCAATAAACTGTCGCCACCACTCGTCCCAACCTAAAATGCTTCTGAAGACATATTGTTGGGCACCTGGGAAAATTTTAGAAAGGAAGGCAATCGGTGAAACGATTACCAAAACCCAGACCATTATGTATCGCAAAACAAAAAGAAGGGCAAACATAAGAAAAATAAGGCCGCCTATCCAATCAAAAGCAATCATAACTATGGTTTTTCCTAAAGCGGCGGCAGCGTAGCGAATATCAAGGAAATGCGTAAAAACATCATGAAGTATTGTTCCTTGCTGAATAATGAAAATTCCCATTGTTTTCAAGCCAGATACTTCTTCTAAGAAAAAGTTCATCAAAATATTTGTGGCATCCATAATTAGTCCGCAGATAACCGGAGTAAAGTTAATCAAAAGAGCAATAATAATTAATCGAGGGAGAGCTTTTTTAGCTTGATATTCGCTGATTCTGAGAGCGGTAGCTAAACCAATAAAAACCAAAGCGACAACAAAAAATAAGTTGGCAAAGTCCCTAACGATCGGCCAGCCGACATCCACAATTCCACCATGAGTATAGGGTAAGCTCATAAAATAAGGACTTAAAACCCAGTTTAGAATCAGACCGGCTATCCCCATAAATATATTGGAAATAACTAAGATAACCTGGAGAAAAATGGTGACGATGTTAGCACCGATACTCATGATAGCTCCTAAAATTCCACCTTGAGCTTGAATAAAATGAAACGGCAAAAGTAGTCCTAAAAGAACGCAAAATAAAACAGCCCCGAGCCGTAAACTTCGCTTGGCTACGGGGCCAGCATTAAAAGCTGCTAATCCGCCGGATTTCTTAGAAAAAAATTTTTTAATTTTACCTTCCATCAATTTCATTTTACCACATAGATTACTCCATTGTATATTATTAGGAAATTTATATCAATCGTTATCGGCCATAACGAGGCAAGCTTTTAGTTAACAACATCCAATCCCCCACGCTTAAAGTTTCGGCTCTTCTTTCAGGTTGAATATTATTTTTTAAAAGCCAATTTTTAACTTTTTCTCGGCTAGTTTTCAAACCTTTAGATAAATTGTTAATTAGTTGCTTTCGGGGTTGAGAAAACCCCGCCTTCACGATTTTAAAGAATAAATCAGTATTAATCAGTTTTCTCCTGGCGTTGATCAGCGGTGCGATTCGGAGAATCATACCATCTACTTTTGGTTGAGGCCAAAAAGACTTTTTGGAAACATAAGAAATAATTTCCGGTTTAGCATAAAATTGAACCGAAACCGCCAAAAGGTTCATATCCGGCGGCCGAGCGCAAATTCTTTGCCCTACCTCCTTTTGAACAATCAAAATCATTTCTTTCGGCGGTTTTTTAGCTTCTAAAAACTTTCTAATTACCGGCGCCGTTAGGTAAAATGGCAAATTCCCCACTACTTTATATTGCTTTGGGATTTGAATTCGAAACTTAAGGATGTCTCCCTGCACAATCTTTACATTGTTAAAATTTCTTAAAGTCTCTTTCAAAATCTCCACCATCTTAGAATCTTTTTCTACCGCCATTACTTTTCTTGCTTTTTTTACCAACTCTTTTGTTAAAACTCCCAAGCCCGGGCCAATTTCTAAGATAACATCTTTAGTTTTTAAATCAGTTGTCTTGATAACCTTTTTAATTGCTCCTTTGTCAATTAAAAAATTCTGCCCCAGCTTTTTTGAGGGGCGAAGCTGGTATTTCTTGAGTAAGTTCTGCATTAAATTATTTTACCATACATTTTTAACCCTGTGGGAAAAGCTCTTGCCTTACATCACAACGAGGAAAGCACTAAATGCTAATTAATGAAATTATTCCTCGTTTGGTGTGAGGGCTTGACTTTTTCTGATGCTCTTGAGAAAATCAAAAAAGGTATCAAATGTCGCCTTATTTTACATTTAAGAGATATTTTAAAAAAATAAAGGGATCTTCCAGAGACCCCTTCCTTTATTTAGGAATTACGGCAGTTATTTTGCTTAGTATAGTCTCTACCGGTCCTGGCCTATCTTCAATTTCCCTCAATGTTCAAGGGATTTTTTCTTTGTTGGAAGAGAGTTTTCCTAAAGAGCCTTTTATTGGACCGGTTAAAAACTCCTCCTTGGACTCACCCGACTTTCTTTTCGTTGAAAATTCTAGCTTGAAAGCAGTATCTCCACCGGTAGTCATTACCTCTCAGGTTTTAGGGATGTGGATGGGAGAGGGTGATATTGCCGAAAGAAAAGAAATTACTGAATATATTGTAGAAGAAGGAGATAGCTTATGGGCCATTGCGGCTCGTTTTGATATCTCTTTGGACACTATTCTTTGGGCCAACGACATGAAAAGTTTATTAATTCAGCCCGGTCAGAAACTTCTTATTTTACCGGTTACGGGAGTGATGCACTTAGTTAAAGAAGGAGATACGGTGGGTAGTTTGGCTGAAAAATATAAAACTGATGCAGAAAAAGTTATTGAATTTAATGATCTTTCTGGCGCAGGAGATATTGTGATTAATGAGGTTTTGATTATTCCTGACGGGAAATTACCTTCAGTCTCAATTGTTCAAACTCCCGCCGCCTCTGTCGGGTCCTCTACCAACAATTTTTATGGTCAATCCCACGCTTTCCCTTGGGGACAATGCACCTGGTGGGTTGCCCAAAAAAGACCAATTCCAGCTTGGGGTCATGCCAAAGATTGGTTAAATAACGCCATTCGGTCAGGCTACGCAGTTTGTAAAGGAAGCTATTGTATTCCCCAAGTGGGATCGGTCATATCTCTTTCCGGAAATAGATATTATGGCCACGTGGGTTATGTAGAGGAAGTAAAAGGAGATAAAGTAGTTTTCTCGGAGATGAATTATATCGGGCTGGGTAGAATGAATTATAGAACTTTAAGAGTAGGCTCCTCTTCAATTAAAGGATACATATATTAGGTTTCTCTTAAGCGGTACATTAAGGCCTCCGAGAGATGTTCGAAAGATATATTTTCTGAGGTTTCTAAATCAGCAATAGTCCGAGCCACTTTTAACACTCGGTGATATCCTCTGGCTGAGAGCTGACCCGAATTCACATAGTTTCTTAGAAGGGCTCCTGATTTACTGTCAATTTGGCAGTATTTTTTAATTTGAGGAACCTCCATTTCAGAATTAGTTAAAATCCTTTCGTTTTTGAATCTTTCTTTTTGAATCTTTCTGGCTTTCTCTACCTTCTCCCTGATTTTTAAGCTGATATTTTCTTCATCAGCCGCTACTAATTTTTCATATTTTATCTGGGGGACATTAATGAAAATATCAATTCTATCCATCAAGGGACCGGAAAGCTTTCTTTGGTATTTTTGAATTTGGGAATTAGTGCAACGGCACTCTTTTTCTGGGTCACCGTGAAATCCGCAAGGACAAGGATTACTGGCCGCTACCAGAGTAAAGCGAGCCGGCAAAGTGAGAAAATGCTTAGCTCTTAAAATAGTAATTCTTCCCTCTTCTATCGGCTGTCTCAAGCTTTCCAAAACATCGCGATGAAACTCCGGAAACTCGTCTAAAAATAAAACTCCCCGATGAGCTAAAGTAATTTCACCCGGCCTTGGCGGATTTCCACCGCCAATTAGTGCCACTTCAGAAGAGGTGTGGTGGGGAGAACGAAAAGGTCTGAGAGTAATTAATGGGGTGGTGGGCGGGTTACAGTCTTTTGGGAGAAGGCCGGCAATACTATAAATTTTGGTTACTTCCAGAGCTTCTCCAAAAGAGAGTTTAGGTAAAATAGAAGGAAGGGCTTTAGCTAATAAAGATTTTCCCGCTCCCGGAGGTCCCTGCATCAATAAATTATGAGAACCGGCTGCCACAATTTCCAGAGTTCTTTTAGCTGATTCTTGACCGTGAATCCAAGCTAAGTCTACTGGACGCCACCCACCAGCCACCCCGTCTTTTAAAAAATTTTCTATTTTTATTTCAAAAGGGGAGATTTGAATTTTCCCTTCCAGGTACTCAATTGCTTCTCTTAAGTTTTCTACTCCGATTACTTTTACTCCTTTAATTAAAGCTGCTTCTCCAACATTTTCTTTTGGTAAAATTATTTCTGACCAGCCTTCTTTTTTAACAATTTGAGAAAAAGATAATACTCCCTTAACCGGTCTTAACTTTCCATCTAAAGCTAATTCACCAATCAAAAGCCGACCTTGAGAGCTAAAATTTATTTGTTTTGAGGCAGAAAGAAAACCCAAAGAGATAGGAAGGTCGTAAAGAGAGCCCTCTTTTTTCAGGTCAGCAGGAGCCAAAGAGACCAAAACCCGGACCGGTTGCTGGTAAGGGGACTGATACCCGGAACTTTTAATAGCTGCTCCTACTCTTTCTTTGGATTCCTGAACTGCTTTATCAGGCAGCCCCACAATTTCAAAATGCCTCAATCCATATGAGGCATCTACTTCCACTTCAATAATTTGGGCATCTAAGCCGACATTAGCTGCCGAGAAAACTTTTGCAGGCATATTTTAATTTATTGTTTACACTTAACGCAAAAACGGGCCTCCGGGTGAACCTTCAATCTTTTTTCATCAATCTTTTTGCCGCAATTTTCGCAAATCCCGTATTGACCCTTTTTAATCTTTTCTAGGGCTAGATTGATATTTTTTAACCTTAATTCCAGATTATATTCAATCGGTAAAAGAGTGCTGTATTCCTCCACTTCGTCAGCTGCTCTTTCCAGGGCTGAGGAGCCGGAATCGCCATTCCAGTGAGGAAAACGGGTATCCCAATCTCCTTTAAGCTTTCCATCTTTTTTGGCAAATTTTTCTAACTCTTTTTCTAAATTAATTTTTTCTTTCTCTAATTTTTCTTTTATTTCTTTAAGTAATTTTTGGTTCATTTTTATTATAATAAGCTTTGTTTTAATTGAATAATTCTGGAAAGAGCGGCCTCCACCTGTGTCTTAGAAACTTCTCCGTTTTTGAAGGCCTGGTAAAAAGCTTCCAGTCCTTGGGTCGTTTCTATGTCCCAGCCAGAAAAAATTAAAATATCTACCCCGGCTTCTATCGGTTTGGTTACGGTCTCTTTCAAATTAAAATTATTTAATAAAGAATCTTGAGCTAAATCATCAGAAACAACAAGAATTCCTGGATTAGTATTATTTTTTAGAAATTGAATGGCCTGAGAAGAAAAAGTAAAAGGCAATAAAGAATCAAAGGTTTTATAAACAACATTGGCTGTCATTATCAACTCGGGATTAGCTTCGGCAGCTTTTTCAAATTGAGATATTTCTGGAAGGGCTTCTAGTACCGCTAGTTCGTCTTCAGGATGAGAAATGACTCCACCGTAACCCGGGAAATGTTTCATAGCAGTTAAGATTCCGGCTGCTTTTTGACCTAAAATCAGAGATTTAGCTAAAAGGCCGGTTTCAGTAGCTAGCTTTTGAAAAGAACGGCTAAAGATAAAATCTTCTTCATCAGCCAAATCTAAAAGAGGAGCTAAATTTAAGTTCACTCCTAAATCCTTTAATTCCGTCCCCCGATTTAGACCTACTTGGTAGGCCTGTTCAAGGCTTTTTATTTCTGACTGAGCGGTTTTTTCTTGCAGAAAGCCAATTCGGGAGATAACTCCTCCTTCTTGGTCAGCAGCTACTAAAAGAGGAAGTCCGGTTTCTTCCAAAGAAAGTGCTTGAAGTCCGGCAATTAAACTCTTTAACTGCTCAGCATTTTCAATATTCTGGGAAAGTAAAAGTACGCCACCCGGTCTATATTTTTTAAATATCTCTTCTAATTCCGAAGTGATAGTGGTTCCTTCAAAGCCAATGATAAATAATTGACCAACTTTTTTTTCTAACTCTTGAGCTCTAATCGCTTCAATCGCTCTTTCCATGCCTTGAAAAGAATTACTAAAAAGGAAATAGTCATCAAATTGGGCATAACAAATTCCCAAATCCTGTTTAGAAATGGTTAAGTAGCGAATGCCCACCCCTTGCACGGAAGCAGTTCTGAAATAAGAAACCAAGGTAGGGATTTTTCTGCCAGAAATCCAAATCCCTTCTTTGACTATTTTATCTTCCCAAGTTTTAAATATATCTATCAACCCTTCTTTATCTTTTACTTTTGTCACCAAAACCACTCTATCTCCTTCTTTTTGACTGAAAGTTAAAAGAGTATAGTTTTCTTCTATTTTTTGATAAAACCCTGAGGGAACCTCCACTTGGTAAGCTGAAGCTAAGTCTTCTAAGGTGGCTACTTGCTTTTCTTCTAAGTTTTTAAATACTATTTGGATTAAACTTTCTTCCGGTATTTCTTCTTTCATAAGTTGATTAAACATTTCGGGAATTTCTGCTATTTTAGTAATTTCTGGGGTACGGGTTTCAGTTACCGAAATTAAAGGAGCAGGAATAATTATTTCGGGTTTTTCTTCTTCCTCTTTTTCTTGTTCTTCCTCTTCTTCCCCTGCCGGTGGGAGAGTTATTTCTTCCGGCTGTCTTACTGCAAAAAACCAGTAAACAAAACCTATCAACGAAAGAGAAACTAAAACAACCCCTATTCTGACTAGGATTTTTATGATTGAAGAAGGCTTAGGAGGAGGTTTTTTAGGAATTAAGGTATCTAAGAGAACTTTTTCAACTTTTTCTGGAGCTTTCTCCGGTGCTAATGGTCGAGGAGGTTTTTCTCTTTCCTCGGGGCTTAGGGCAGCTACTTTTTCTCTTTCTTTTTGAGCTTCCCTTTCTCTTAGCTTGGCAACGTCTTTTGCCATTGTCCTAATTTCTTCCCGTTTAAGGAATTCTAATTTTTCCTTTTCTTTTTCTCTCGGATTTGAATTTTGGGCCATTAGGATTTTTCGGGAGTTAAGATGTAGGTTTTTCTCTAACTGCTTTTAAGGAAAGATTTATTCTTCCTTGCTCATCGATAGAAATAACTTTAACTGGTACAATCTCTCCTACTTTAACTACATCCTCCACTTTTCTTACTCGGTAAGGAGCCAGTTGAGAAATATGAATTAGTCCTTCTTGGCCAGGCAGGATTTCCACAAAAGCTCCGAAATCTAAAATTCTAGTTACCCGGCCTTGAAAGATCTCCCCTACTTTGGCTTCTCTGGTAATATTTTTTATCCAGGCAATAGCTTTTTGGGCTGCTTCTTCCTTTTCCGCTGTAACAAAAACTTTACCGGTGTCTTCAATGTCTATGGAAACTCCGCATTCCTCAATAATTTCATTAATAATTTTTCCTCCTGGGCCAATCACTTCTCTAATTTTTTCCGGATTAATCTGAATAGTCAAAATTCTGGGAGCATAAGGTGACAATTCTGGCCGTGGCCTGTCAAGAACTTTTTTTATTTCATTTAAAATTGCTAATCTGGCTTTTTTCCCTTGTTCTAAAGCTTCTTTAAGAATTTTTTCATTTACCCCTTTTATTTTAACATCCATCTGGATAGCGGTGATGCCGTCTTTTGTCCCAGCCGCTTTAAAATCCATGTCCCCGTGATGGTCTTCAGGTCCTTGAATGTCAGTTAGAATTTGATAATTACCTTTCCCATCCTGCATTAACCCCAAAGCAATACCGGCTGCTGGCTTTTTTATTGGCACGCCAGCATCCATTAGGGCTATAGCCGAAGAAGAAACTGAAGCCATGGAAGTAGAGCCGTTAGAAGAGAGAATTTCCGTAACCACTCTAATAGTATAAGGAAATTCATCAGAACTGGGAATTAAAGGAATAAGAGCTTTTTCTGTTAACATCCCATGACCAATTTCTCTTCGGCCCGGTCCCCTCATTGGTTTTATTTCCCCGGCACTGTAAGGAGGGAAATTATAATGGTGCATAAATCTTTTTCGACCCACTATTTCCATGCCTTCCATTAATCTGACATCTCCCGGCGCCCCCAAGGTCAAAATAGAAAGAGCTTTGGTTTGGCCTCTAATAAAAAGGCCAGAACCATGGGTTCTGGGTAAAAGGCCGGCCTCACAATGAAGAGGTCTGATTTCGTCTAATTTTCTTCCATCGGGTCTTTTTTTTGATTGAATAATGTTGGTATGAACTAATCTGTCAATTTCTTTTTCAAAAAATTCTTTAGCGTATTCACCTTTTCCTTCGCTGGGGTATTTTCCTTCAACATAATAGACTAGCTCTTCTTTGAGCTCGTTTACCCCTTCCATCCTTTCAATTTTATTTTCCCGATAAAGGGATTTCTCTAATCTTTTGCCCAAGAAATCTTTTATGTCTTTTTCTAATTCTAAATCAGTCGGAGCTGCTTCTAATAAAATCTTTTCTTTACTGGCGTTTTTAGAGATATCTTTTTGAAAATTAATTAACTCTTTCAGATAAGGTTTGGCGAATTCCACCGCTTTTAAAATAGTTTCTTCTGGTACTTCTTGTCCTTCTCCTTCTATCATATTAATTAAAATATCGTTATCTTCCTTTACACCGGCAAAAACTAAATCTAAATTACTTTGCCCTCTCTGTTCGTAAGTAGGGTTCAAGATAAGTTTTCCATCGATTTGACCCACCCTGACTACTCCTAAGGGACCAGCCCAAGGAATTTCTGAAATAGAGAGAGCGGTAGAAGCTCCGATTAAACCAATAATATCAGGGTCGTTTTCTCTGTCCCAAGAAAGACAGGTAGCTACTACCTGCACTTCTTTTTTTATTCCTTGGGGAAACCTTGGTCTGATAGCTCTGTCAATTAGCCTGGCAGTTATAATAGCTTCGTCTGAAGGACGGCTTTCTCTTCTGATATAGCGGGAGCCCAAAATTTTACCAGCGGCATAATATCTTTCTTCATACTCTACAGTTAAAGGGAAAAAATCTACTCCTTCTCTGTCATGCTTGGAAATTACCGCCGTAGTTAAAACTAAGGTATCTCCGTATTGTACCAAACAGGAACCTGAGGCCTGCTCGGCTAAGTTTCTCAGCTCGATTTTTAATTCTCTACCATTGAGATTTAGTTTAAATTCATTAGTAGCCATTCTTCTTATTTTTTTAATAAATATTTCTCTGGGTTTTTTTCTAAATCAATGAATTCATCAGCTATTTCTTTTAACTTGCCGGAAGCTGATCTGCCAAAAGCAATAACCTCTACTCTTTTCCCCTGGTTTTTCAAAAATTCTACTAACTGAAGAAAGTCTCCATCGCCGGAAGCTAAAACAATGGCGTCTACGTTAGGAGAAATTCTAATAGCGTCAATAGTAATGCCCACGTCCCAGTCTGCTTTTTTCAGGCCGCCGTAGAATTCTTGCAAATCTCTTACCCTGGTTTCAATCCCTAACTTAGTTAAGGCCTCAAAAAAGGGCTTTTCTTCGCCAGTTTTTGTTTTGACTACGTAAGCAAAAGCCCTGATTAAGTTTCTTTGGGAAACCGCTAATTTTAAAATTTCTCGGAAATTAACCCGAGCTCCATAGAGGTTTTTAGCAGAATGGTAAAGATTTTGGACGTCAATTAAAACAGCTACTCGCTGTCCGGAATGTTTGATTATCGACATAATAAAATTACTTCTTTAAACCTATTTTTTTAATAATACTGTTATATCTTCTGGTGCTTTCCTCTTTCAGGTAACTTAAAAGTTTTCTTCGTTTGGAAACCATTTTCAAAAGACCTCTTTTGGAGTGAAAATCTTTAGGATGTCGCTTTAAATGTAAAAGCAGCTCCTTGATTTCTTCAGTCAAAAGAGCAATCTGGACTTCGGGAGAACCAGTATCTAAATCATGCAGCTTATATTTTGTTATAATTTTTGTTTTTTCGTCTTTTTCCAACATATATTTGTGCCCCCACCAGGACTCGAACCTGGACTCCTCCGCTTAAGAGGCGGGTGCTTTACCAATTAAGCTATGGGGGCCAGGCTATTAAAAAGAAGGAATGGTTATTTGGCACTGGATGGAAAACCAACCCTGATTTAGACCGGTCCATTCAGCTACCCCGATTACATCAAAGAATAAATCTACCAGGAGCCAGCCAGCATAAATTATAATCAGGCCCAGTATTACGGAAGTGATTAATTTTTTTGCCTGGCTTAACATTTTCGGTCCGCCTTTTGCGCCGCCGACCAGAGTTTCGGCTTCACTGAAATAGGCCATAATATACATTATTCCGCCAATGGCCAGCATTAAAACGGCTAAGGGCGGGACTAGCTGAAATAAAATAAAATCAAAAATTCCATCCAACATGACAAAAAAATGACAAAAAGTACAAGGTGCATCTATGGCAGTGCCTCCGACGCATTGGCCATTTTCCCAACTGCCGCCCATAGAAACTTCTTTGCCGCATGGCACTAACCCTTCGTAACAAATTGTTTCAGCCGTACCATTATGCACGGCAATGTAAGTGCCGGCCGAGGCGGTTAAAGGAAGAGATAAGCTTAATAAAAAAATAATTAAAAATAATTTTTTCATATGTTTGGAGTGCCCCCGGAAGGACTCGAACCCTCACCTAAGGCTCCGAAGGCCCTCACGCTATCCATTACGCCACGGGGGCAGTTACATTTATATATTTTACCAGACCGGGCGAAGAAAACAAGTTTTCTTCTTTCACCCTTTGCTATCGCTTGGGTAATTGAAAAAAACAAGAAATTCGGATAAAATTGAACCATGGAGATACCAAAAGAAGTAAAATTGATTATTAAAAAACTAAGGCAGGCGGATTTTGAGGCCTATATTGTTGGTGGTTGTGTCAGGGATTTTTTAAGAGAAAAAGAACCAGAAGATTGGGATGTGACTACTTCAGCCCAACCTAAAGAGATTCAAAAGATATTTCCCAAGAGTTTTTACGAGAACAAGTTTTTAACCGTAACTGTTCAGACCGGCAGCCGAGATTCTAAACTAAAAGAGCTCGAGATAACTACTTTTCGCTCGGAAGCTAAATATACTGACAAGCGCCATCCTGACCAGATAAAATTTGCCAAGACCTTAAAAGAAGACCTGGCCAGGCGTGACTTTACGGTTAATACTTTAGCTATGGACATTAATGGCAAAATTATTGATCCCTTTAATGGACAGAAAGATTTGGAGAATAAAATTATTCGGGCGGTGGGCAAACCAGAAGAGAGATTTTCCGAGGATGCGTTACGGATGATGAGAGCGGTGCGCTTTGCCACTACTTTGGGGCCAGGTTGGAATATTGAGATTAATACCACCAAGGCCATTAAAAAAAATGCTTTTTGGCTTCAAGCTATTTCTAAAGAAAGAATTAGAGACGAACTGATAAAAATTATAACGTCAGAGAGAGCGGCTGAAGGCATTGAGCTTTTAAGGAAGTTGGGGTCACTGAAATACATTATTCCTGAACTAGAAGAAGGTTACGGTGTTTCTCAAAACAAGCATCATATATATGAATGTTACGAACATTATTTACGTTCTTTGGATTACGCTGCCAAGAAAAATTTTAACAAATATGTTAGATTGGCTGCTTTATTCCATGATATTGGCAAGCCCAAAACAAAAAGGGGCGAGGGGGCTGACGCTACTTTTTACAATCACGAAGTAGTCAGCGCCAAAATGACGGTTAGGATTTTAAGTCGTTTGAAGTTTTCTAAAAAAGAGATTGAAAAAATAGCCAAACTGGTTAGATATCACCTTTTTTACTACAACGTAGATGAGGTTGGCGATTCCTCAGTCAGAAGATTGGTTCGTCAGGTAGGGCCAGAAAATATGGAAGAGTTACTGCGATTAAGGATGTGTGACCGCATCGGTTCTGGGGTGCCGAAGGCCGAGCCCTATAAGCTCAGACATTTAAGATATATAATTGAGAAAGTTGCTCAGGACCCAATCTCAGTCAAGATGTTAAAAGTTTCCGGTTCAGACGTAATGAAAATTTTAGGGATTGAGCCAGGGCCTAAAGTAGGACAAATTTTGGATATCTTATTAGGATATGTTTTAGAAGACCCTAAAAAAAATAAAAAAGAGTTTTTGGGAAAAGAAATTAAGAAATTAGGAAAACCGTCTGGAAGTAAGTTGTCAGAGCTGGCTCAAAAAGCTAAAAAAGAAAGAGAAAAGCTGGAGATTAAAAGAGATGAGATGACTAAAAAGAAATACTGGGTGACTTAATCAGCGGGCTGTAGTGTAATGGCAGCACGA
>Ga0315549_1000324_pt1 | contig 57900 bp, 49 predicted proteins | sample SalMarSW160200MG_FD_203101 | JGI IMG/M metagenome (GOLD analysis project Ga0315549, IMG submission 203101) | Salt marsh sediment microbial communities from the Plum Island Ecosystem LTER, Massachusetts, United States - Salt Marsh Sediment SW1601-200 ...
CCTAAGAGGTATTATAATCACTGAGCCCTTTTTTTCCAAAACTTCACTGGCATCATCAGTAGTCCACCTGACTTCTTTAACCTTTCTATTTTCAACATTATAAAATCCATAATTATTATCCCAGTTACCTCTATTCTGCGTTGCAGTAATAGACAAATCGGTAAATGAATTAATTAAAAAGCTGCTGGTAAAAATCAATACTATTACGACAAGACTTATTCTTTGTCCAATACTGAAATAAATCCTATTACTGAGTATTAAAGGAGCTTTGCCCAATTTTAAATTGCTATTAAAACTATCGTTACTCTCTACTATACTGTTATCATATATATTGATTTTTAATCCAGGCTCCGAATTTTGCATATATTTTGCCTGTTTAATTTTTATAAAAGTTACCAAAAGACCAATTATCAACCAGAAAATAAATTGGACTTCATTAAAATTTGTATGAGGACCAAAAAATTGAGTTAAAATCATAGAAATAAAAGAAATAAATAAACCAATTAACAGCCAGTCGCTTGAACTATTCGAACTTATCTTATTTGAATTTTCCATTTTTAAACTTTTTCGGTATCTAAAATAAAGTACGTACTTTTTTATTATAAAATAGAAAACAAAGAGTATCATTATAAGACCGACTAAACCAAACTCAGACAATACCTGTAAATAATAATTTCCTGCAGAATCTACCATTATAAAACCGTACTCATTCCAAATATAATCGGGTAATTGAATAACATAGGAACCAGCGCCCACACCTGCTAAAGGATAGTCTTTTGTCATATTTATCGCCTGATCCCAGAAAAAATATCTGTAATTAGATATAGACTTTAATGCTTCTAGAGGACCTGCGTTTTTGAAATAACTTGAAAATGTCTTAATTGTTTCAAGAGATCTTTTAATTAAACCTATTTTTATAATCTCAGATTTGATTTTATTTGTTGTCAGGGTTATTCCTGCAATTGCAATTAATATAATTAATAAAATTACAATTACTGTAATTATTGCTGCAATCTTTCTTTTTTTAGGTAATTTTTTTATAAATCTTATTAACCTTTTTAAACCCAAAATAAAAAAAATAATAACAGCTAAAATAATTCCCAATAATGCACTGCGTGAACCTGAAAATGTTACAATCAACACAAAGAACGCGAAAAAAATACAAAAAATTAATCTTGAATACCACCTGTGTGCTATAATTATAAGAGATATAAAGATTGGGAAAATCAATAGACAATACCCCCCCAGGGCATTTGGATCACTAAAAGTTGCATTCAACCTTCCAGTTTCAACCCAAAACTTAGAGATTCCAATATAAGGATTTATAAAATATTGATAAATAATAAAAATCGAAGCTAAAAAAGTAGAAAAAATTAAAACAACCAGAGCATTTATTACATCTCTTATATTTTTTAAAATATTAAAAACAGCAAAAAATAATGCAAAACCTATAAAATAATTAAAGAAAAAACTTAAAGTCCAGAGTATTGCGCCATTTGAGCCAAATCCATTTATATTAACTTTTAAATTATGGTAATTGTTTGTAATAAAAGGGAAAAAATTTGAATATCTAAAAATTGTTATTACAGCTGATAATGAAAGTATAAATATGAAAATTAAAAATGCCCTTGAAATCTCGCTTTCAAAAACCTTAATCGGGCCATAAAACTCCGACCTGCTTTGAAAATCATTATTTAACAGATTTAAGATAAACCCCATAAAAAAAGCAAAGAAAAAGAATAATATAATCGGAACAGTCTGAACCTTTAAGATTGACGTTAACGAATTCAGCAGTGGGATAAAAAATATAAATATATATAATCCAAGTTTTGAACTGTAAAGAGTCAGCAAAAAAATTACCAGAACTGAAGTATTGATAAGAAGCAAAAACCAAAGGTTATCGTATTTAGCTAGACCCTGATACAAAAAAAAGCATAAATAAAAAATAAGAAATATTATAATATTTCTAGCTATTACTGCTTTTCTTACAGACAAGGATTTAGAATTCATAATTTATATAAATTTAATTTAATTTGTTAATAGAATATACTATTTATTAAGCCTGATTGATAATCAATCTTTATTTTTAATGATTTCTTTATAAAATTCTTCCAGGAATTCCGTATATTTTGAAGCCTTATTATAGTATTTCTCGTAACTTTTCCTTGCTTTTGTTCCCAGTCTTTTAGATAAAGCGGGATCATCTACAAATCTTTGCATTGCTTTGACTAAAGAACTTTTATTTCCAGATTCAAAAAATAGGCCGTTTACGCCGTCAGCTACAAATTCTGTAACACCCCCCTGATCGGGCACAATTGATGGCAGGTAATATCCCGCTGCTTCTTTAATTACTATTCCAGAAGTTTCTTTGACTTTTGAAGGTAAAACTATTACATCGCATTGCATCATCAAATCATGAATTTCATTCTCGTCCTCCCATCCGAGCATCTCTATTTTTCCTTTATCAATTTTACCTTCAATATCCCTGCACAACTTATCCATTTCTCCACTTCCGGCAATCATTAATCTTGCATCCACTTCTTTTATTGCTTCAATCAGTAAATCTACACCTTTTTCCGCCGATAATCTACCAATATATAGAAAGGTGGTCACATAATTCCCGGTTTTAGGGACAGTTTTAGAAATAATACTTGAATCAATATACTTTATAGGATTATTGATTACCCTGACCTCTTTACCGGCAGGAATAAAACTTCCGTAAATATCCCTTACGGAATCACTTACAGCTATAAATCCATCAATTTTATTGAAAATCTTGATAATATCTTTTGTAAAATGAAATCTAAAATATCTCCATAATTTCTGAGCATAATTTCTCTTATCACAATTGGTCAACAGGCATCTTAATGCTTTCCCATTTTCGTATAGAAAACACTGTTTTTCAGCTCTAAAATCATATAAAGCCATATTTGGACACAGCAGTCCAAAATCATGCAGAGTATAGACAGTCGGTATATCATAAGAATTGACCACGCTTATTGGAACCCATGAAAGCGCTTTTGAAACTCCATGAAAGTGCGCAATATCCGGTCTCCATTTCGATAAAAGTTCCCTGATTTTTTTTTCAGCCTGAAAATTATTAATTCCTGAAATCATATAACCCAGTTTATTTGAACTGTTCAATAAGTCTTTTTGACCCAGACAAATAATCTCTTTAATCCTTGATTCCAATAATTCTTTACTTATTGTACCTACGGCTGAAAAAAATATAACCTCATGACCCTTTTCGGCTAACTTTTTAGCACTTTCTACAGCGACCTTCCCTGCGCCGCCCTCTGCGTAAGCATAATCATTAAAAATTAAAATTTTTAAGTGATTCATTTTTTAGTATAAAATGTGTCTAAAGAAATGGGTTCACTCCAAATATTAATCTGGATAATTATTGCACAAATAAATGATTTTTTTAAATCTTTCTTCCCAGGTATTAGACCTGGCAAAATCAATGAATCTTTCTTTATTCCTATCTTTTAAGGCTGTATATAAATGTTCTGAAAATTCTGCAGCATCTTTAGCTAAATATGCCGGGCTTTTAAGAAGTTTCAATTCCTCCCAATCGGTTGCTACAGTCGGCAACCCGCATATCATGTATTCATATAGTTTTATGGGATTTACTGAATTTACCACAGGATGTTCCTTATTAAAAGGAATAATCCCGACATCACAATTATACAAATATCCTGGAATATCCTGGTATTTTCTCCTGCCGAGCAAATATATATTCGATCTTTTCTTCAATTTGCTTATATCTATACTCGGGCTGCTTATTAAAACAAATGACACTTCACTCATTTTTTCTGCAACTTCAAAGATAAGTTCCTTATCAAACCACTCATCGATTGCGCCGACATATATAATTCTTGGAGACGGTATTGCTTTTAAATCATCAGGAATCTCCCTGTTTGCATTAATAAAATTACCGACATCGACACCATTTGGAACAAAAAATGCTTTATGCTTGTATTTCAAAATATAAGGCTCGAGACTTCTGGCGGTATAAATAAGAAAATCCGCCTTATCCAATAATTTATGCTCGAGGATTTTCATATTTTTATTTATTTTCTTAAAGGCATCGAGCCTGTCTGAAATCCTAAAAACAGTTTTTTTATATTTTATTAAGTCTATCCAGAACTTCTGAGAAATCGAATCAAACCATAAAATATCGACTTCTCCAAACCCCATTTTTTTTGCATACTTGACAATGTTGGGAATAGTCAAATTATGCCAGTGTTCCACAACAAACCTTGTATTAAAAAAAGGCTTTTCATTGGGCGTTATCAATGCCATGGGCACATAAGTTTCTATATTCTTAATACCATTTTTATATAAGCCCTTATAAATCTTATATCTTTCCTTTAGTTGCTCATTTCTCCTAGCCAGGAAATGAATAGGAGAAATTGGATCTGAAACAAAAAGTACTTCCCAACCATTTGCAGCAAACACCCTGGCATAGTGGTGGCTGCCCACCTGGTATGGAGAATTCCAGTAGTTGGAAGCTGCTATCAAGATTTTTTTTGGCATTTTTTCTTACTTACCTTTTAAAAAATTGCCCGGCCTTATTAATGCTTAAATTAAGAATCACACGTCCAGCTTTAAAAACCTATTAACATCATATTCATCAAATTCATAATTTTCTTCTGCAATTATAAATAAGCTTTCGAATGGCGCTTTTACTTCACTTGAGTATTTCAAAACAGGAGCTTTCAATTTCTCACCATAACCATAAGAAATCCAGCCTTCTATCAATTCAAAGTCAAGTTCATTCATGTTCGGTGAAAATAATTTAAAATTTACACTACCTGAAATCTTAAATACTATTAATCTGTCATTATTATACTGTTTAAATCCAATATTATCATTCAAGTGGAAAAATGCCTCATATAAATGCCTGCCTTTGCCTTTGATGATATCCCTGACATAGATCCTGATGTTCTTCTTATCAAATATTATTTGTCTCTGATGTATTACAGGATTTTTAAATCTGGTAAATCCGTAATGTTCAGCGTCCAGTAAGTCGTAGCGCTCATTTGATTTCCATCCCTTTATTTTCACATTTGAGTCACTCTTTAATAAAAATAAATTCTCTTTGACAAATCTGTTCTGTTCCTGATTATCAATTGAAACAGTGTTATGAGATACAGTAGACCTAAATTTATTTCTCCATTCAGGCGAAGCCGTATATAAATATGTCCCAGGATCAACAAGTATGTTTTTACCGTTAATACATAATTCAAAACTTAACTTGTCATTATGCGCATGCCCACCGTTGCCCCTCTGACCGCTTTGGCCTGCAGAAATCATAAGAAAATTATCATTTTTCCTCAATATAAACCAGCCACTATTTAAAAAAGCATGACTTTCAATAGACTTTATGTTTAATCCATCTAATTTATTCCATATCTTGCTCCCAGCTTCTCCGAATATCCATAAAATTTCATCTTTTCTTTTATTAGAATCAACAAAATTAAAATCAAGAATCTTAAAACTACTTTCATTAAAAAATACAGATGCCATTTGCAGCAGATAAGTTGTATCCAACACCTCAGAATAACCAAATATATGAAGTCTTCCATTATCATTATCGCCAATCTGCTGTATAAAACTATCCGGGTTTAAACAATATTTTAAGACTTCAAACATCTTAAAAACCTTTTTAATATAGCCATTACCAAAAATTTTTACGGCCACATCTTTAAAATTATACCCATTAAATTCTTTATGTAACCTTGTTAGAAATAACACGGGATAAAAAAGCAATTCCAAAACCATCCTGTGATAACATGTAGACGCTTCAAAACTGCTTCCGTCATCATAAACCTGATGCCGGATTTCCTTATTCAGTTCACAGACTGCAAAACCAAGTAATGATTCCCCAAATTTTAAATTCCCCAAGAATTTCCCTATATATATAAGGCCTGTAAGATTTGAGATATAATGATTGGTCCTTGGCCCAAAAGGATCTCTTTCCAGATTTCCTTTAATGTGCAAACCATGCATGTAAATGCTTTTTATAAACTCATATAGAAATTTTTTACTGATTAATTTCGAATTCTTGAAATATAAAAAACTTAAAATCCAGTTACATGCTCTTATTGCCACATCCATTGTACAAACCCAATTTGCTCCAAATTGGATGGTGTTACTTTCAATCCAATCTATAAACTGGTAAATAAATTCTTTAGTGTATTTCTCATCTCCAGTTATAAAATAAGCCTGGCCTAAAGTTAAAAAATGGTAGCATCTTGAAAGTTCCCAGGGCACTTTAATATCAGCACCTTGAGTAGTTCCGAATTTTATTTTTTTATACCAGGTTCTATCATCCCACCTGTATCCTGATTTAAAATCAATATGCCAATCTATTGGATCATATTTATAACTCTGCAGAGATTTGAGATCATCTCCCCCCAAACTTTTAAATATTGTTGAAATCCTGTGACTGATTTTATTAATGTGATTTTTGATTTCTGCTGCATCAGGATTCATATAATATACATTTTTTTCAACACCTGCCGGCTTTAACCTGTAAGACACTTTTACTTTTCCCGAACCAAGTAAGTCAAAAATATGGCTGCTGTATAAATCTGCATTTTTAATGATTATTTGCCCATTTTTTAAATTCTCTTTAATAAAATTCCTGGTATCTAAATTGATTAACCTATTCCAGCATTTATCTGTAAGAATCCCTGAAAAAATTGAATTTATGAAATCATATTTATCACCACGGTCCCTGGAATTATAAAAACCTGAATCTTTTAAAAATAGTTTCTCGTATTTATCCGATAATATGAGATTCTGAGCCCTTTTGAAGTTAAAAAAATCTCTAATTCTAATTGCCAGCCTGTGGACTATTTTAAAGATTAATAAATGTAATGGAGTGCTCAAAATATTTTTCAACCTTCCAACTTTTATTATAATCAAAGACCGTTTTTTATTTGAGGGAGAATATACTTTTCAAGAATATTAATCATTTCATATATATTTTCTTTCTCATTATATATTGGAATTATTACTGTAATTTTTTCCATATATTTATAAGCTTTTAAATATTAAAAATTTGAATTATTATTCTATCCATGCCTCGTACCACAGAGCAAAATTTAAAACGTACCATATTTTCTGAGCATTGTCACTTTTAAACAATACTTGTAAATATTTTTTATCAAAGAAGTCTGTTCTATTTGCAAAACTTATAATCTTTTCTCTCGCAAAAACCCCAAACTTTTCAAAAAACCATTCATATATTGGAACTCCAAAACCCTGTTTGCTTCTGTGAATAATCTCATCAGGAATTAAACCCTTTACTGATTTTTTAAGAATATGCTTTAGCTCATGACCACCTGATTTTATTTCCTCAGGGATAGACATTGCAAACTCAACAAACTTGTGGTCAAGAAAAGGAACCCTTGCTTCAAGGGAAACCGCCATACTCATTTTATCAACTCTCATTAAAAGTAGTTCTGGAAGCCTGAACTTAAGGTCAAGGTAGCTCATCCAGTAAAGTGGTGTTTTAGACCATGACTTTTCATTAAAGCTATTAAAAATTGGTTTGATTGCTTCAAAAGAGCTGAAATTTCTGAAATTCTTCCTAAGTTTTTCAGAAATAAGTAACCTTTTTTCAGGTTCAAAGAATGCCTCAGCTCCACCCCAGAATATCGGCAAAAGTTCAACAGCTCTTCTTAACCACTCATAAGAATAGCTGTCACGCCTCCCGGATAATTTTAAAAAGGATAGCCCGGCCTTTTTAATAAAATTCGGAACGGGTAAACTGTCTAATTTATAAAGCTTCAAGGCAGTAAGCCATCCCGGATATCCCATAAAAAGCTCGTCACTACCCTCTCCAACCTGACACACTGTAACCCCATTCTCTTTTGCAAGTTTGGAAACATGAAATATTGGAAAACAGACAGGATCTGCTATTGGTTCATCCTGATGAAAAACAAGCTTATTTAGAAAGTCTATAAACTCATCAACTCCAAGTATTTTTTCATGATGGTTAGCTGCAATAATTTTTGCCATTTTTCTCGCATATACAAACTCATTTAAACAGCTTGGATTTTCACCTTCATAACCGATAGTGAAAGTACTTACAGTATCCAAACGACCTTCTGAAAAAAGGGCAGCATTTACGCTTGAGTCTAAACCTCCTGATAGAAAAATTCCGACAGGCACATCACTAATAGCCCTGTACTTTACAGAAACTCTCAATTCATCTATTAATCTTTCAGCTATATAGGTCTCAGAGACATCAGAGAGTGGGCTAGTAAAATCAAAAACATCCCAATAACAGTTAATTTTAATGTCACCTCTTCTGTTGATTTTCAGATAATGGCCTGCGGATAACTTCTTTATATTTTTAAACATTGTTTGCGGCGAAGGTGTGGTAAGAAATGAAAGATAGTGATAGAAAGCTTCCTCATTTACTTCTCTTTTAATATTTCTATCAGTGAGCAGGCTTTTAATTTCTGAAGCAAAAATAAAACTGCCATTATTTATGATATAGTAAAGTGGTTTAATTCCTATCCTGTCTCTTACAAGCCAGAGTTCTTTTTTTCTGTCATCCCATATGCCAATTGCAAACATCCCTCTAAGCTTCTGCAGACAATTGATTCCCCACTCTTCAAAACCATGCACTATAACCTCAGTATCACTATGATCTGTTTTAAACCTGTGTCCTTTTTTCACAAGTTCAATCCTTATTTCAGCATGATTATAAATCTCTCCATTAAATACAACCCAGATTGTTTTATCCTCATTGCACATTGGCTGAGCTGCAGAATATGATAAATCAATTATAGAAAGCCTTCTGTGCGCCAATCCTGTAAACCCGTCATCGGAAATCCATAAACCACAGTCGTCTGGACCGCGATGAATCATTTCATCACGCATTTTTACGAGGAGCGGCTCGTTAACCTTAGATTTCTTTTGGAAATTAAATATACCTATAATTCCACACATAAGTCAGATAATATCAGTTCTTTTTAATTTGTTTTTCAATTTCAAAACTTATTTCTGTTGCCTGAATTAATTGCCATAGGGGTATTACTTGAGCTTTGCTATTGCCTTTTAAATATTCTCCAAAAATCTTTAATTCATTCAAGTGCCCCTTATCCCGTACCCCTTTACCAAGCAGTTTACTCCCTTTATCATACAAATAAAGTTCCTTATAATCATTAAGATATAAGTTCTTGCCATCAAAATAGACATCCATTTGTTCTTTTGGCGCAGCCCTGGAACCCATCGAAGTGTAAGTCAGATTGCAAACAGACCCATTTTTGTACTTTATCGTTGCCGAAAAGTTATCATTTATCAAATACTGTTCAGATAAAGGAGTAATGGAATGAGCGCTTATTGAATAAAACTCACTATCTGTAAAGAAATTGAACAGGTCATATATATGACAGGCCTCACCAATATTCCTGCCGCCGCCTTCCTCATTATGTACCCAGTGTTCCTTTGGAATATATCCTGCGTTCATCCTGTAATTTATCAGTAACGGATTTGTTCTATTTTTTATTATCTCTTTAATTTTGGCTGAAAATGATGAAAATCTTCTATTAAACCCCACCATGTATGGTATTTTTGTTTTTTCTATTATCTTTTTCAGTTCTAAAAGTTCATTATAATTTAATGCCATAGGTTTTTCCACAAAAACTGCTTTACCCGCTTTAAGGGCATCAACAGCAATTTTTGCATGAAGATTATGCCGGGTTGAAATGAGCACCAGTTCAGTATTCTTATCATTTAAAATCCGGTTATAGTCAGTTGTCGCAATATAAGCTTTATACTGTCTGGCAAGGCTCTCTGTCTCCACGCTAACTTTACTGCATATAGCATAGATATTAAAAATATCTTTTAACTTTTTAAGATTTGGCAGATGTACATCCTGTGTAAAACTGCCTGCACCAATTATTCCAACATTTATTTTTCCTTCTTTTGCCCTGGCTTTATATTCAAATGAAATCTTATTTTCAGGTTTTGGCTCAAGATTATATTCAAGAAGAATTATTAAAGGCTTTTGGTCAGATTTTATATATTCATATGCTTTTTTTGCAGATTCCACAGGAAAAGTTCCCTCAATAAGAGCGTCTATATCAAGCTTTTTTTCTGATGCCAGCTTCAGGTATTCATCCATATTTCTTTTTTCTGTCCATCTTACATAAGCATATGGATATTCAAACCCCTTAACCTCATAATTATTATCATATCTTCCAGGACCATAGGACGTAGAAATAAGAACATCAAGTTCCCTTTTGTAAAATTCTTCCCTTTCTATATTAATAGCAACATCTCCAACAATTATAACTTTACCCTTTCTCCTGCACATTTTCACTGATTGATTAATCAAAGAATCACTTTTCGAAGTAGCCGTTATGATAACAGCATCTGCGCCAAATCCATTTGTATTCTGTATAATCTCATTTACTATATTATAACTTTTTGCATTTATACCCTTATAAAGTCCAAAAGATACGGCCTTATTTATCCTGTTTTCATCAATATCGATCCCTAATACTCTACACCCTGACACTTTTAACATCTGAGAAGTAATCTGTCCTAAGATACCAAGTCCGATAACAACAACATAGCTTCCTATTTCAGGAGAGCACCTCCTTACACCCTGTAGGGCAATGGCTCCAAGTGCAACAGTTGAAGCAGTTTTCAGTGATAAACCCTCCGGCAATTTAACAGTTAAATTTGAAGGAACAGATACGAATTCTGCATGATTTGCCATTCCTGCACCCGCACAAGCAACAAAGTCACCGGGTCTAAAATCATAAATATTCCTACCGGCTTCCAGAACAACCCCAGATGCTGAATAACCTGTTTGCATTTTTGCATTAATTTTATTTCTTACCTTTGCAACTGAATCTACAAGGCCCCTTTCTCTAATCATATCAAGCACTTTTTTTATATTTTGAGGTTTTTCTAATGCTTTCTTAATCAATGATTTTCCCTGTCTTTTTAAAACGGAGATTTCTGTTCCTGAAGATATACAGGAATAATAAACCTGAACAAGAATTTCATTATCACCTGCAATTGGCGCAGGAACTTCATCGACTATTATTTCCCCCTTTTTATTAAAAACCTGTTTCATTTTTCACTTCATAGAATTATAACAAAATTATTTTACTTAATACCATTATATCTATTATACTCGTTTGCTATTATATTGATTATCCTTTCTGAAGCTTTACCGTCTCCATATGGATTAGATACTGCAATCATTTTTTTGTATTCATTCTCATTATTTAAAAGAAGTAATATTTCTCTTATAATTGCCTCTGTCCCGGTTCCAACTAATTTAGATATTCCCAGCTCAACTGACTCAGGCCTCTCGGTAAACTTTCTTATAACAAGTACAGGTTTCTTAAGTGTTGGAGCTTCTTCCTGAACTCCACCTGAATCAGTAATTATCAGGCAAGATTTATACATCAGCCATAAAAAATCCTCATAGCATAATGGTTCCATAAGAATCATATTATCTAACCCTGATAAAAGACTATAGACAGGTTTTTTTACATTAGGATTTAAATGCACAGGATAAACTATTTTTATAGATTTATTTTCTTCCGCAACTTTTTTTAAAGCAATACATACATCTTTTAGTTCCTTCCCAAAAGATTCCCTCCGATGCATTGTTACAAGAATGATCCTTTCATTGCCAGGTCCGGATATTCTTTGAAAAATGCCTTTTTTCTCAATATCCGCCTGCCTGCTTTTTATTTTTTCTATGCCCCATTTAAGAGCATCAACTATTGTATTTCCTGTTAAAAATATTGTATCAGAGTTAATTCCCTCATTCATCAGATTGTTTTTAGCCTTTTCTGTTGGAGTAAAATTAAAATCCGCTATCCTGCTGATAAGCTGTCTGTTTATCTCTTCAGGGAAAGGATTGAATTTATTATAAGTTCTAAGCCCCGCTTCAATATGGCAAATTTTTATCTTTTTATAATAAGCCGCAAGTGCAGTTAAAAAGGCGGTTGTAGTATCACCCTGTACAATTAAAATATCCGGAGAAAAGCGTGCCAAAACTTTCTCCATGTTTTGCAAAATTCTTGCAGAAAGACTCCCCAGCATCTGGTTTTCAGTCATCAGGTTTAAAAAAATGTCAGGCTTTATTTCAAAAAAATCCATTACCTGGTCCAGCATTTCCTTATGCTGCCCTGTGGAACAAATTTTCAATCTAAACATTTGCTGATTTTTTCCGAGTGCTTTTATTACAGGGGCAAGTTTAATGCCCTCAGGTCTCGTACCGAATGAAACTAATACGTTTATTTTATTCCCCATCTTCAATGTCACTAATGATTATTTTTCTTTAATATTACTAATCAAATCAAATGCTGTAATAATTAAATCCCAATTTTTCTACAGCTTTTTTATCAAAAAAATTCCGGGTATCAAAAATATTCCTGTTTCTCATCAGATTATAAACTAAAACCAGATCAATCTTCTTAAAAATACTGTGGCCTGAGAACAGCAATATAAGATCTGAACTATCAACTGATTCTTCCAGACCTGATAAATTATACTTTGTATTTATTACAAGCGGATCGTAAATTGATACTTTAATACCTTTCTTGGTAAGTTCATTATTAATTACAACAGCAGGACTTTCCCTTATATCTCCTATGTTCTCCTTATAGCTGAAACCAAAAATTGTAACCCTGGGTTTCTTAAACTCATTTACAATTTCGGCAACCCGTTCAGAAATAAAAAAAGGCATATTATTATTTATATTTCTGGACTTCTCAATCAGGGTATCTTTTCTGCTTGTATTTTCCAATATAAACCACGGATCAACAGCTATGCAATGCCCCCCCACTCCAGGACCAGGATCTAAGATATTCACTCTTGGGTGCATGTTGGCATATTTTATTACTTCCCTGATATCAATCCCATAATCCCTACAAATAAGGCTTAATTCGTTAGCAAATGCAATATTTATATCCCTGAAAGTATTCTCAGCCAGCTTTACGAATTCCGAGGTTTCAAGGTCAGTTAAAAATATTTTTCCCTTAACAAAAGTTTTATATATATCTTCAGTAATTTCTGCAGATTTTTTATCAATTCCACCCACTATCCTGTCATTATTCTCAAGCTCATATACAATTTTACCTGGAAGGACTCTTTCAGGACAAAAAGCAAGATAATAATCCTTTCCCGCTAAAAGCCCGGTGCCACTTGTAATTATTTTACCAATAATATTGCGTGTTGTGCCAGGAGGTGACGTTGATTCAAGAATTATAAGATTACCCTTTTCAATCTTATCCCTGATTTTATTTGCAGCACTTATTACATAGCTCAAATCAGCTTTATTCTGGTGATTCAGTGGTGTAGGAACAGCTATCATAAACACATCTGATTTTTCAAGCTCAAGTGAAACTTTTATTTTTTTGTTTTTGAATGCGTATAAAAAAATTTTTTTAAGTTCGGGCTCTTCTATATGAAGTTTTCCGGAATTTAGCTTATTGATTATATCTTCATCAATATCAACTCCCAAAACTTCAAAGCCACTGTTTGCCAACATACAGGCAGTTGGAAGCCCGATATAACCCATACCTAAAACGCTAATTTTCTTCATAATTACAGTTTATTATTTTTATTATTTTGGCTCGCGCCACCAACTAGATTCTCATAAATACTAACAACTTTATTCTTTATCTTTGAATACTCAAGCCTGCTAAAAAGCATATCATAATTCAATTCGGCAGCTCTATCCACCAGATTATCATCTGCAAGAGCCTTTCTGATAGCTTTTTCAACATCTTCAGGATCTTCAGGCTTTACAAGAATTCCCGTCCGTCTGTTTTCAAACCACTCACTTGCACATGAAGTATCGGATTGTATCGGAAATGAACCCATAACCATTGCTTCAAGTAGAGATGTACTTATTGCATCTGTTATGCTTAATCCAATTGAAACTCTTGCACTCCCATGATATGACAGCATTTCATCATTAGAAGTACCTAATGGTATTACAAATGTTTCAATTCCTATTTTTTGTGTAAATAGCTCTGCAGCAATTATCACATCTATTGTATCGACACTATAAATAAGGATCTTGTATCCTTTAAGCACATCCGAGCATCGTTCCAGCGCTCTTAACCCTACAAGCGCTCTCCCTGCCCAATTCTGGTAACCTTTAAGCATTATATTTCTTCTCTCAGAAATTAGCCCGGGTTTTCTTATCCTATTTATCTTCTCAAAATCAATTCCACCAGAGTTAGGAATCACAGGTAAAAACCTACCTTTAAAACCAATCTTTTCTGCAATCTTAATATCATTACTGCACTCTCCCGAGAGATAATCACAGTTTGAAAGAACATCCATGATTTTTCCCCTATGGCCGGAAACTTTACTGAACAAATTCAGTTCACTTCCCCAATTAGTAACAAGCCATTTTGGAAATGTCTCCTTATATCTTTTTTTTGCTTCCAGAGTAAGATATCCTGCTTCCTGGATATGCATTGAATGAATTAAATCGGGTTTTATTCTTTTTATGGCACCAAGTAATTTTTTAGTTCGTCTTTCAGGGAAAAATTTTTTTATAACATCTCCCCAACTAAAGAAATTGGCATTTCCATCCAGTAGAAAATCTGGAATTTTTATTACCGATTTTTTACTTTTATACCTGTTAACTAAAAATCTTAAAATTTTTGAGCTGCAAATATTAACCGGCGGCATCTCCGGATACACTGAAGTAAAGTTATTTGTAGGAAATAAATATATATCCCACCCCTGTCTGGAAATAAGGGATATCCATCTTACCGTATGTACACTATTTGCCATTGCCACTATTAATAATTTCATCTTTACAACCTAAACTATTATTTCGAAAATTTCAAAGATGCTTCCAATATATCAAACCATTTAAAAATTATAATTTCAATATTTTCCAGAAATATCTTCTTATTACTTTCCTAACTTCTTTTTTAATATGATAAACTAATTTATATATGTATGCATTTTATTACGGCAGTCACTTGTCAATAATCTTATTATAATTCTCCCAATATAATCCTATAGATATTGGGACAAGCATTGAAATAGCAATCATAATTGTAGTTGCAGATAAATAGTTCTCAAAAAACGATAATATTAATAAAACAAAGATACCGGCAACTGAAGAAAGCAAAACTTTACTGGTGAAGTTTTCTTTTACACTATTATAGGCTTTTAAAATTTTTACAATACACAATGTCCAGAAGATTAAAATAATACCCAGGCCTATTACCCCTGTTTCTGTAAGAAATTGCAGATATGAATTGTGCGCATGGGCAGAATCAAAGAAATAACTTTGCTTCATATAAAAAGAAATTATACCAGGATAGCCCCTTAATCTGCCAATATCAAATACACCTCTGTCAATATTGAAAACATCATTAAATCTACCATATCCTATACCAAAAACAGGACTTTGAGAAAATAAATACCATGCTTTTTCCCAAATATAAAACCTGATAACTGTGGTACCCTGTTGAAGATTAAATATTCCAATTACCCTTTTATAGATTCCTGTTAGAAATAATACTGGTAATGATCCCGCAAGAATAACTCCAATGGTAATTAAGAATTTCTTAATTGATTTAAAATGCAGCCAGATAATAATTATTGTTGTCCCAAAAAATCCAACATACCCTGCCCTATTTTTTGTCAGTAATAAAGCCAGTAAATTTATAAGTAATAAAATAATAAACAATATTTTTAATTTTAATTTTTTTTCTTTTAAAAAAAATACAAGCAAAAAAATACAAACGATAGCATATACTGAACCAGTTGCATTATGAGCAAAATTTAAAGCAAAATATATCTTTCCAACAGAAGTTTCTGTATGAACCATCAAAAATCCACTACTCAGAAAATATTCGGCAATTCCAATCAGGGAAAAAATGGTGAAAACACTAAATATAAATTTAAAATAGTAATCTGCTAATTTTCTGAAATTATAAAATGATATGGAAAATATAAAGAAAAGAATATAACAAAAAAAGAAATTACCATCATATCTTAAAAATTGATAAGACGAGAAATTAGAAAGGGGTTGACCCGAAACAAAATAGCTCAAAATAAGATAAACATAAATTATCCCCAAAATTGCAAGAAGTTCAGAATGAAAAGAAGCAACAGATCTCTTTTTTATAAAGAAAATGAAGCCTATTAATATAGAAATTAAAACTGATCCAACTAATAAATACGGCCATTTATTAACCAGTAAAAATAAAACCGGTGCAACAAGCAATATATAAAATATTTCCTTAAATATTTTTTGCAGTTTTTCCATTTAAATTCATATTTCCAGTTATGTAATCTTTATATTTCTGATTTACAAAATCAACTAAATTTTTCTTAAAAACATCGATATCAAACCTGAAGGCATTTTCAGTAATTTTGCTGCTATCAAAACTAGCCTCGATCATTAAAAATTTTTCGATAGTTTTTTTTAAGCTTTCCTTTGTGTTTTCCTTAAAGAATAAACCAGTTACACCATCTATAACCGTTTCAAGTGCACCTCCGTCTGCGTAAGCAATCACTGGCCTGCCGCTGGCCTGTGCTTCTACAGGAGTGATTCCAAAATCTTCTCTACCGGGAAAAATATATGCACGGCATTTGCTATAAACTTCTACAAGTTCTGCATCACTAAGTCTGCCTAAAAATTCTATATTTTTATTTTTAGCCATACTCTCTAATGTTTTTCTATAGGAACCTGTTCCAGCAATTTTTAAATGCAGACCCAAATCATTAAAAGCATCTATTGCAAGATCGATATTTTTATAAGCATTAAGCCTTGATACTATCAAAAAATAATTATCAATCTTATTCGAAATTTTAAAATTCTTTGTATTAACAGGAGGATATATTACTGTTGAATCTCTATTATAGTATTTCTTTATTCTGTCTTTGATATGATTTGAAATTGCAGCATAATAATCCACTCTATTTATGGTTTCTATATCCCATTTTTTTAATTTTTTTATTACATAAGGTAATATTCCAAGAACAATCCTACTAAAATTCTCTTTTTCTATATAATGCTTGTAATCCCACACATATCTCATGGGCGTATAACAATAACAGATATGACAGGCATTTTTGCCTTTTATGGCACCTTTTGCAAAAGAACTGCTGCTGCTTAAAACCAGGTCATAATTGCTTAAATCAAAACTTTCTATGGCTTTTGGGTAAAAGATTAGATATTTTTTAAAATGCTTATCCAAAAAAGGAAATTTCTGCATAAAAGAAGTTTTTATGTTCATTTCCTTAAAAATAGGAGGTAGTTTATTTTGTACATATATTGATGTAAAAATTGGTGCGTTGGGGAATAGTTCATTAAAAACTTCAATGACCTTTTCGGCTCCACCATATTGAATTAAAAAATCATGGACTATTGCAACTTTCATAAATCAATCAATTTTTGGGGTTTTTAAAATAGTTAACTGTAAATGCTGTGATAATTCCTATTGCAATGGCTGCTATAAGACTTAGTAAAATATTTCTTAAATAACTTGAAGTATTCTTAACATCAATCAACTCAGGGGGTTTAACAATCTTAATCCTATTTATAAAAAGATCTTTATTATCAACCATATTCTGCCTTGTTGTATTTAGAACATCATATTTTTCAAATGCTGTATCTATTTTTTTACTCAATACAGGGTTCATTGTTTCCTGTTTAATCTCGTCTTCAAGAGCTGCGATTTCCTTTTTAGATAACTCAATATCAGGGTCAAGCTTTTCAAGAAGAACATTATAAGCATTTTCCAATTCTGTCTTCTTCTGGTTAATATAGGAATCCAGTATAGATCTATTAATATTGTAAGCTAAATCGGCAGTTCTGGCATAGCTCTCAATTGTCACTATGCCTATCCATCTATCTACTGAAATATCTGTTAATTTAATTAACTGGCTTCTGGTTATTTTACCCTGGAGGGTATTTAAAGCATTATTTAAAATTACATCTGATTTGAGTTCTGAATCAATAGAATCGAGTTTTCCTACAATATAATCTATCCTTTGGTCTTCTTTCAGATCCGGAATTATCCATAGGCTGTCAGCTTCGTCCGGGAAATATTTATACAAAGCATCATTATGAAAAATTTCGTTGTCCGACAAAGTTATTTGCGAATTTGAGCTATATTCTGGTGAAACCAAAAAGGTAAAAGTTAAACCAACCATAAAAACAATAATAAAAGCAATTAAAAATTTGATCTTTCTTTTAATTAGAATTTTAAATAAATTTTTTAAGTTAATCTCCGAAATATTTTGCATATTTTCTTTTTCCATTTCAAAACCTTTATAAATTTTAATATAAATGAATAATTAATTATTTTTTTTAAGAATTCTCGAACCAATCACAACATCTAAAGAATTATTCAATATGAATACAATCATATCCTCAGATGCTATATTCTATGCTCTATATTTCTTGTTTTATAAGCCTTCTTCATAAGGCCTAAGGGTTTTCTTAATATAGGTAAAACCTTTAATATATCATATATCTTTTTCTTGATAAAAAATTTAAAAAGGTTGTTGTCATTCCTAAAATGGTTCCATATCTTTTGTCTTGTTTGTTGCCATATGATGATAGCATCCTTATAATCATTTACTCTGAGTTTCTTTATCGATCTATCTATCTGTTCCATCATTTGAGTAACCAGAGAAGCAGAGAAATGAAGATATTCTTTCTGAAAAGCCAGTGAACCAAAAGGATTATCTACAAGAGTAATCATCGGCTCAGCGCCAAGAGAAATACCCATATCGCAAAATTTCTCAAGCTCAAGAGCATTAAGACTATTTACTGTTAATGTTATTGAAAATACAAAGTTTTTTATCTTCTTCATCTCGCTTATTCTTTCCAGATTTTGAACCACTTTCTGCCAGTTCCCACCTTTTCTTAGTATTGCATAAGTTTTCTCATTCGCTGCATCAAGTGAACATGACATAATGCCAATCTCCTTTTCTTGCAGTGTTCCAAAGAGTTCATTATCGAGAAGTGTTGCATTGGTAACAAAAAAATGACGGCAATAGGGGTTCACCTGCGCACTTTTTAGAAGGCGCCTTGTTGGTTCATACAAAAATGGCTCTCCACCATAATAAAATAGCACCTGGTAAAAATGAGAAAGATCAAACACCTGGCGAATGAATGTTTCCGGTAGAGATAATTTCTCTTTACGTATTTTCGATTGATAACAATGATAGCAATTTAAATTACAAACATAATTATAGGCGAATCGCATCCACCTCGGCATTGAACTTAGAGTTAGCTTACCTTCACTGAGTTCGTTATCATTTTTTTGTGCATTGAGAAAAAGAGGTGAGTCCTTTTCTAAATTCTTATACCAGTCAAGATTTTGATATGACTTGAATCCCTTTAAAACGGCACATTCTGAGGAGCACACGGTATGGGCACCTTTTGTAAGCATATCATTTCTTACCTTTCTGTAACCTTCACCATTCCAGATTTCTGTAATATTCTGTTTATTTACATTACCGAGCACTATATGGCTGTCGCAGCACATAGTAACATCACCATTGGGATTGTTTACCTCAAAATGCGTCCACGGGTAATTGCAGAAATCATTTACTTCCATCTTACCTCCCTTTGATCTACAATACTTGCATATTTATTTTCCTATTAAATGCAATCCATTTGTATAAAAATAACAACTTATTGATGTGTTGGCACCTTTAACTTGGAACCTCAGGATGACCAGACAGATAGTGCCTGTAAACAAGTTCAAGGACATCACGAAAAGGATTGGTCGATGGGATTGCTAAAAGCTCTATAATTTTCCTTTTAACACCTTCCAAATCATCAGAAGTCCACCACTCTTGAAACATACCCTTATTTAAAGAAATAAATTTATCTAACGATTGAATATCCCAATGCACAAGGCCAACAAGCTCCATTTCCATAAATAAAGGCTGAATATCTTTATCCAAATTATCTTTATCTTTATTCAAATAAAACACTGATGGGGTATTCTCATAAATACATTCAAAGAAAGCTGTTGAGATGTAAGTTACAATAACTAATTCAGATTTTTTAATTAATTCGATTGCTTTTGTGTTTTTGTCAATTTCTATTTTGGTAAAGTTCTTAGATAATCTTTTACAAACACCATACTCATTATCACCATAATATCGAGTTTTATAAACAATATGTGTAAAGTCATTCCTGACCAATACTTGGATAGCATCATTAATTTGTGTCTCATAAATCTTCGGATCGGTCACGTCTTTCATACCACCGTGCCCAACCCTATAAATTAATGGCTCGTAGGCTACTACTAATACATCGATTTCATTGATTTCACGCTCAATCTTTTCTATATTTAATGGTTCTCTATAAAATGATGAGATAGAATTATGTCCATAACATCTACCCCAACTCAAAATCGTGTCGTATCTATCAAGCTCCCAGTAAAGAAAAGGAGTTGCCTCCTCTATTCCATAGCTTGCAGAATGTTGGTACCTATAGGTCGGAATGTCTATCTCCTTAAGCGCAGCAATATAGTAACTCCATCGATCTAAATAATCTATGCCGCTCGAACAAATAGCCTTTGGACGTCCTAAATTTATTAACTTTTGTGTGAATTCTAAATATTTAGATCTACCCTCCATCAAAGACTGCGGAATGAAATTGTGTGCAATTTTATAAAGTATTGACTCAAATTCATCTAAAGCTCTATCATGTTTAATACTGGGTCTGTTTGATATTTTACCTATATTGTTAGATTTATTGATTGATATGAATGTATTATATTGAAATATTGTTACCTTGAAAGGAAAGTAATTTGCGGTATCAGCATCAACCCCAAAGTATCCAATAAGGTCGTCTGTAATTATAAGCGCGTCATCACAAAATTTTTTTGATCTATGAAATAATAAGTCTTTGAGTTTCTTGGCCATACGACGAAGTTTATGATAGGGAAAGTGCAGCCCTAAATGAGGGGTTCTCAATTTATGGCACCCATAGTCAATGGTCTCATAATTATTCTTACCCATGGCATCTAGAATATCTTTAAACAATAGTTGATTCCAATCTTCCTCTAAAAAGTTATGTTTATCTATACAGGTTGGCGCACGATATTTATCTTTAACATTTTTTAGCACAAATGCGCACTCTTCGTCTTTACTTATTTTATGTAAAAGTTCCCATTGATTAAAGACTTGCCACAAAAAGTACAAAGCCCATTCACTTGCTATGATTCTCCAGTAACTCACATCTTTATTCTCGCTGTGATAGTTATTTAAGTAATTCGCCAGATCAATAACGAATTTTTCTAACACGCCAGACATGTATATCATAGTACGGTAATAATTATTCTTACTCGACCAGTAGCTATTTGTAATAAAATTGTGATTCTTATGATCGAGACCACCCCATTGATCAATCAAATAAAAATTGCCGCCGGATATTATATTTACTTTATCAATCTTAAATGTAATTATTTTTTTCATATATTATATATTATCATGCCAATCATCATAAATTCTAGGAGCTTGTTTGATATTTTAAGCTTATAAAATTATGAACACAATATACAAAACATGAGTCTTTTTAGCAACCCTTATGAAAGAAATGCCACCAGGGCTATTGCCTTGGCAATGAATTTTAGAAAAAGCGATCCTATGGAATGGGAAATAGTAGACAAAGACACTCTTATCTTAAAGAGAAAGAAGGTGGGCAGTACAGGCAAAAAGAGTAATAATGGATATATATTTTCAAAAGGGGGTAGTCGGTTAGCTCCACCTCACGTGCAACCGTCTCATTCGTACAGCAATTATTGTTGTTAAAACAGGCTCAATCTTGTCCTTGCTCCATTCTTTAGGCCATTTTTTGGGGGAAAGGTCACTGCTCCCCAAAAACTGAGTTAGTTGAAACTCAAATTGTGAAACATTTTGTTGTTCTTTAAAAAAAATTAATATACTATATCTATAATGAATACAAAGAAAATAAATAAAGTCCTTCTCATTGAACCGCCAAAAACGGTTGCTAAAGAATTGATGAAAAATGCACGACCAACAGTTCAACCTCCCATTGGATTAACCTATATTGCAGCTTTATTGGAGGCAAATAAGTATGGCGTAAAAATATTAGATGCAATCATTGAAGACCCGCTTTGCTGGAAAGGGACAATGCTTGATGAAAACACGTTGCGATTTGGGCTCACCAATAATCAGATCCGACATGTTATCTCTGAGTATCAGCCTGATGTTGTTGGAGTATCCTGTGTCATTAGTATTAAATATAATGATGCAAAAAATATTTGTAAAATAGCCAAGGAAGTTATGCCGGATTGTATAACGATTATGGGCGGTGCTCACCCCACATTTAATATTGAGGCTGTGTTGTCTGATCCAAACCTCGATGGTGTTGTTATGGGAGAAGGAGACATCTCTTGCCTAGAAATGATACAATACTTTGAAGGGAAATTAGAACGCGACAAACTGGATGGCGTAGCCTTTAAAGAAAATAAAGAATTAGTTGTTATTCCTAAGACCCGATATATCCAAGATTTAGATTCACTTCCTTTTCCTGCACGGCGTTTATTACCACTGAATCGATATTGGGAAATTAATCTTCCACATGGTGAGGCAACACGTACACCTTGGGCAACAATTGTAACAAGCAGAGGCTGTACAGCCTCTTGCATATATTGCAGTGCTGGGTCGCTTTGGGGTAAAAAATACCGAGCAAGATCAGCAGAAAACGTGCTTAAAGAAATTGAGCTTCTCATTAATAATTACGGAATAAAAGAACTCCTCATAGAAGATGATAATTTTACCGTTAATAAACAAAGAACGATCAAAATACTAGATGGAATTATTGAAAAGAAGTGGGATATTAGCTGGACGACTCCCAATGGAATCGCTATTTTTACACTTGATGCAAAATTGCTAGAAAAGATTAAGAAAAGTGGATGCAGTAGCATAACACTCGCTATAGAATCTGGTTCTCAGCGTGTACTGACAGATATCCTGAAAAAACCTTTAAAAATAAGTAAAATTGAAGAGGTCGTTAAGGAAGCAAAACGAGTCGGCTTAAAGACTAAGGCGTTTTTTATGCTTGGAATTCCTGGTGAGACAAAAGAGGAAATGGATCAAACTTTAGATTTTGCTAGGAAGGTTGGGGTGGATTGGTCAGGATTTAATATTACAATCCCACTGTCAGGAACAGAATTAAATAATATTTGTATAGACAACAATTATATTGATGCTAATATCAACCCTAGCGAAATTCAATTTACAAGTGGAAGAATTCATACCAGCGAATTTGATGAAGAATTTGTGAATCAAAAATATACCGAGGCAAATAGAATAAATTTTTTAGAAAATCCAAATTTAAAAGAAGGAGGAAACGTTGATTGGGCGATTTTTGATTTTAAAAGAGTCATTCGAATGGTTCCTGAGCATGAATTAGCCCATTATGCACTCGGAATGGCATATAAGAAGAAAAATTTAATCACCGAAGCTATTAAAATGTGGCAACGGGTACTGGAAATTAATCCTAATAATGAGCTGGCAAAAAAAAATTTGAAGATCATAGTCTAATTGTTACCTAGATCATATAACAATCATATTTTTAAATAGAACCTACAATTTGATTTGTTACAGTCCAAATTTATCTAAACTTAATTTATATTTATCCCATTGCCCTAAATCAATCCATGATTTTTCAGAGACTGGGTAAACTCCTACTTTATATTTATTCTTCTTAAGATCAGATATTAAATCAGTTATATTATAAAATTTATTATCAGGAATAAATCTAAAAGTCTCCGGATTTAACAAATACATACCTGTATTTACGAGAAAATCATACTCAGGTTTTTCATTTACCCTTCTTAATACCCCTCCATTTACAATTTCACAGACACCATAAGGTATTGTATGGTGTTGCATTGATCCAACAAGAGTAAGAACAAAGTTATTTTTTTTATGAAAATCATATATTTTTGCATAATCCTCCTTTATCATAATATCACAGTTTGATACAAAAAAAGGAGTACTGACTTTATTTTCTAATAATTTTAAAGCTCCAGCAGTTCCCAATGGAATATCTTCTTCAATAAATTCAATACTATAGATGCTCTTTTGTTCTTCAAAATATGCTTTTATGATTTTTGCTTTATGATTAATGGTAATATAAAAAATTTTCATCCCGAATTTAGCATAGTCATCCATAATTACTTCGATGATAGCTTTGTTATCAATTGGTAGAAGCGGTTTAGGTAAAATTCGAGTAAATGGGTCAAGCCTTGTTCCTTTACCTCCTGCCATTATAACAACAGGCAGATAAATTTGGCTAAAATCTCTTTTTTCTTCTTGGAAAATATCATCCCAAAACAATATTTTTATTATTTTTTTTTCTTTATTAACAATTGGAATTGCTTCTATTTTCTTAGAAAGTAAAATTTTTTTTACTTTCTCAATAGAATAATCTTTTTCAAAAGATACAGGATCCTTATTACCGATATCTTCCACATTACCTTTAATGCCACCTGTTTTTATAATCCATCTTCTAATGTCTCCATCGGTAATGGTACCATATAGTTTATTTTCGCTATCAATAACAAATATAATTTTTCGAGCACTTTTATCTATCGATTCTATTGCTTTTCTTATGGATTCATCTTTATTTATTAAATATTGACTTATATTGTTCATTTATATTCCTTTTTTAAAAACTCAGCAATTTTAAAATCAATTATGTCATCAATATCTAATGAACTGATCTTAGGCATTATATAAGCATAGGTTTCTTTACCAAAAAATCCTTTATTTTTTTTAAAGTATGAAATATAAGATAAATATATTGCACCATTCAATCTATAATAACTTTCAAATGTTTGCCTATTTCTATTTTTTATTTCTGGTCTTATAAAATCTTTCATATTTCCATTTCCAGGTAGAGTGTTTGACCAAAGGGGAATATGTTCGCATTTACAAACTGAAACAATTGCTTTGGCATTTTTATCTGAGAATAATTGAAAAGCCTCTTTTATATTTTTTTCTTTTCTTAATGGAGAAGTTGGCTGAAAATATGCAATTATATCAAATTCTTTTTCATATAAACTAATTATATGAAATATAACGTCTACTCCTTTTGCAGTATCTGTTGCAAATTTTTTAGGACGTATAAAAGGAACATCACCTCCATATTTTCTTGCAATATCTGCAATTCTATTACTATCTGTCGAAATAATAATTTTATCAAGAATATTACATTTCTTTACTTCTTCTATTGTCCAAGCTATTAATGGTTTACCATTAAACTCTTTAATATTTTTATCCGGAAGTCCTTTAGATTTGCTTCTTGCTGGTATTATTCCCAATACTTTTTTTCCATTAATCATATTTGTATAAATTCGTCTTTTTCAAATTTTTTTACTGCTTTTTTCCCAATAATTTCGTCCCATCTTATTGGTGAAATTCCGGTTCCAGGCCTTTTAACCGAAATGTTATTTTTTGTAAATACATCACCTTTTTTAATATTACAACTTGCAACTATACTACCTCGTACTATTTTTATATTTTTCTTTTCAGAATTAGATGGCTTTTTAATACCATTCCCTAAAGCTTTTTTTATATTCCGAATAGATACCACCATATTTTTTAATTCATATGGTTCTAAAGATGCTTTATGATCAGGACCCTTCATATTTTTATCTAAAGTAAAATGCTTTTCAATTATTTTTGCCCCCATGGCCACTGCAGCAACAGGAACTTCTATCCCCAAAGTATGATCTGAGTAACCTACAGGTAATTTAAATGCGGCTACTAAAGTTTGCATTGCTTTTAAGTTAACTTCTTCGAAAGAAGAGGGATAATTGGTCGTACAGTGTAATAATGATATTTTAACCTTCGAATTAACTAATCTGATAGTATCTATCGCTCTTTCAATCTCTCCTAAATTTGCCATCCCAGTAGACAATATTAAAGGTTTATTTTTAGATGCAATTTTTCTTAAATAGGGCAAATTAGTCACTTCTCCAGAACCAATTTTTATAATAGGTATATTTAATTCGTCCACTAAAAAATTTAAACTACATTCTTCGTCTGGTGTAGATAAAAATATTATTTTTATTTTATCACAATAGTTCTTTAACTTTTTAAAATCTTTATAAGAAAGCTCTAATTTTTTAATCATTTCATATTGAGATTCTTTAGTATTTAAATTCTTTTTTTGATAACTTGCTAGGTCCGCATATTTAGTTATCATTTTTTCAGTTTTAAAAGTTTGAAATTTTATAGCATCTACTCTTGCTTCTTTTGCAATATCAATCAATTTATAAGCAAGGTTTATATCCCCATTATGATTTACTCCTGCTTCTGCAATTATAAATACTTTATCACTAAATACCATATACCCACTCTCTAATATATTTTATTTCATTAAATATGTTATATGCTTCTCTATAAATACACCATTTCTATTTTCAATAATATTTTCAATATTAACTATTTGATATCCTATTTCTCTAAACATATTATTTAACTCTTCCCTATCCCAAAATGTACTAATGCCCCTATTTTTTAACACTCCTTCTCTTAAATTCTTGAAAGTATTATTGTTGATTTTTATTCCCGTATTAAAACCTGTAGTTTTTTTCCCAAAACAATTTGTTATAAATAGCCCTCCCTTATTTAGTAAATCATAATATTGTAAATATGCTTCTCTAATATTAACAGTTGAATTGCAATAAAGAGAATAATTATCTACTAAAATATCAAAAGAATCTTTTAAGTAATTTTTCGGGAAAAGAATATTGCCATGAACCAATTCAATATTTTCTAAATCAATATTGAATTCCTTAATTTCGTTCTTCAAATTATGTAACGCAGATTTTGAGCCATCCATTGCTAAAACTCTTCCAATTTCTTTTGCGATAAACCATGTGCAAGCTCCAATTCCACACCCAATATCCAAACAGAGTAACTTTTTTCTTCTAAAATAATTCTTTGTATACATAATAAATCTTATCACTTCTTCGGGCGGATATTTACCCCAATTTTTTAATGAGAAAATCTTCTCCCAAACAGGATCTCCGTAATCATCCATTTTATTATCTCCGAAGTTTAATTAAGAAAAACCATTTAACAAATAATTCCATTTATCTTTTTTTATATTAATATCAAATTTTTTAATCATTAATTTCTCTTTAGGTATTTCTAAAGCTTTTTTAATTGTATAAATAATTCTTTCAGAATTTCTACCATCCTTATAAGGATCATAGGGATTCTCTACAGTTTTGCAAAATGTTTGAAATGTTTTACTCAAAGCCTTTTCTATAGCTTCTTTTATTTCACTTGAAGAATAAGAACAATTAATAATTGAACCGGCGCTAATTCTATTTTTTTGTCTATTTCCAATATTTATGGTTGGAATACCTAAAGAAGGTGCCTCAAATATACCACTTGATGAATTACCTATTACTATTTTGCTTTTTTTTAATATATTTAAATAATATTTTCTACCCAAGTTCGCAATAAATATTGAATTATTATCTCTAATTACAAAATCTTTAATCTTTTTGGTTATCGTTGCGGAGTCTTTATCGACTCCGGAAGCTGTAAAAACTTTTTGATAATTTTTATATTCTTTTAATGCTTCTAATAAAGAATTAATTTGTTCTTCAGTTGAAAATTTATATTCAAGAGTAGAAGGATGAAGAGTTATTAAAAAAATATTCTTATTTAAATCAACATTAAATTTATTTTTTATTTCTTCATTATTTACCCGAGAAAAATTATAAATATCATCTAATCCGCACTCTCCGACAACGCATATTCTCCAATCTTCTTCTCCCATAAAGCTAACATTATTTGCAAAAATATTATTAGCCACTAGATGCACGTGAGATAATTTTGTATGAGCATGCCTTATGTTTTCATCAATAACACTTTCAGTAATCTCTCCTCCACTTATATGGAATAGAGGGATTCCATAGAGCATTGCAGGGATAGATATACCAAAAAGGTCATATCTATCTCCTAATATAACTATACCTCTATATTTTCTTTCTTCTAATACCTGAGCAAATGATATTTGTGCTACTCCTATAGATTTAGACAATGCTTGAGAACTACATCCATCCAAAAAAAATTCTGCTCTAACAATGTTCGCTTCTTTTACTATATTGTCTTCGGTAATCTCATTATAAGAATAACCTTTTGATTCTAAAAAATGTCCTCCTGAAACTAGTAAATCTACATCAAAATATTTTTTTAATTTAAAAATAACTGGCTTTAATAAGCCATAATCAGCTCGCGTAGAAGTAAATACTGCAATTTTTTTCATTTAATATCCTTTAAAATATTATTTAATTTATTTGTTATAAACTTCATATCAATTAAATTATATCTATAATCACAAGGAATTGAAAAAATCCTATTAGAAATATCATTTTCTTTTAATAGCCAAGACATATCCCAATGGATAGGAAAAAAAATTTCATTATTGGCCAATTTATTTCTAATATAATCTCTATCATTTTTGGTATTACAAAATAAAACAATAAATTGTGATAAATATTGTTTATTCATTATTTCTAACTTATTATCCTTTGCAATATTATTCTTCAAATAATAAAAATTATTCTTCGTTTTTAAATATAATCTCTCAAAATCAATTCTTTTTAATATATTTTTTGAAAAATAACTCATTTTATAACCATAATTTTTTGTATCATCTAACATCTTTTCCATTTTTATGAATATTTTAAAATTTTCATCATCCTTATAATTATTTATTTTACTATATCCTCTTGATAACATAGCTCCTGCTCTTATAAAACTAAAATTCTCTCTTATAGAATTTTTAGGAGAAGGAAGATCTAATGCTTTACTTCCTAAAAAAGATCCATCCGGAAATGGGCCAATTTTTCTAAGACTACTTATAACAAAATCAGAATTTATAACTACATAACTAATTTTATCTGAGTTTACTAAAGAATGAGTGATATCTGAAATAATTTTTATATTTTTTCTTTTTAATCTTTTATAGAGATTTTTTTGAATAATTCCAAAATAATTAATTATAAAAACAACATCTTCGTCTTTTATTTTATCTATAAAATTATCAGAAATAGATAAATCTATATTTATTTTATAAAATAATATTTCTTTTCTAGTTTTTTTAATAGGATCGTATATGGATTTACATAAATAATCAGGAAGCCAAATTCTTCTTGATTTCAATGAATTAACCAAAGTAAATATAGCATCTCTACCTGTAGAAAAATATTCTATATTGCTAATATTATTACTTAAATAATTATAAAAAGAATTTTTTATTTCTTTTCCTAATAATTCAGGAGATAAATAATATTCTCCACCTATCATAATTCTATTTTTAATTACTTAATAATATTAATCTCATCAGTTATTCTATCTATTTATTTTTTAATTTACAATGTGTCTAAGGGAGTGGGCTCGCTCCAAATATTTATTATCGTAAATTTACCAATTATTTATTAAATTCAATAATATCTTTAATTAAAAACATTTTGGAATTATAAATATCATATTTTCCCCTCAATTTGCAGTATTTTTCTTTATCAAATATTATTTTTGATATATAAAAATTTAATCTATCTGTAGAAAATTTGCTTTTAAATTTAGAAAGTCCATCATTGCCTTCTATAGAAATTCCACCACCTAAATGAAGCATATTTTTCCCTAAATTTCCATATCTTAATATAGCTTCCGCTAATAACAATTCCATTGATTGATATTTAGAATAATCTCTGTTAAATCCACTGAAATGATAATGTACTAACCCTAAATTATCCAATAAAAATATAGAACCTCCGATAATTTTATTGTTAAGTTCTTCTCTAACTAAAGCTAGCTCACAATTATTTTTAAGCAAATAAAAATGATCTTTAAAAAATTTTAGTTTAAAAAAATAATAATCGTCTGCATCCCTATAGTTTATAACTTTTGTATAAATTTGATAAAATTCTAATAATTCTTTTTTTTCTAAATCCCCATATTTTTTAAATTCAACTTTTAACCCATTTCTTATAGCATAATTAATTGACCATCTTAATTTTTGTTTAACACTTTTAGTAAATTCCTTTAAATTAACATAGGACTTTAATTTTCTAATAAAAGTTGTTCTATTAAATTCATTAAATTTTTCTGGGACATAATTATAATTTTTCAAAAAAGGAGAGTTCCTTAAAAACAAATCTATAATATTATTATTTCTCATAAAATTTTCAAATTCTGCCCAACTATTTTTCAATTCAAGTTTAATGCTATTACCATTGTTAGAATAAAATCCTCCATATCCATACGCAGAATAGGCTTCATAAACATCCCTATTTAATTTTTTAAGTAAAAAAGGTAAATATATTTCTAAATTATTTTTTAAAATTATTTTTAAAATTTTATATTCTGCTTTATCATTTTCAGCAATTATTTTTAAATAATTTACTTTAAAATAAATAGGCACTTCTATATTTTCTATTTTTTTTACAAACATGAAATTCATTTTATACCTTATAATTTCTTTAAAATACTTATTATCCTATTAGAATCCTGTTTTGTTAAATTAACAGAGCAAGGTATATTTAATGTTTTTTCTAATAATTCTAAAGCTTTTTCAATCTTATAATTCTGACGGTCCTTATATGGTTTTTGGAGATGATTAAGATACCAGACCGGTCTTGTTTGAATTTTATAGCCAGATAAATAGTTCATTAATTTCTCTTTGTCTTTTTTATATATATTTTTATCGATTTGAAGTGCATACATCCAATAATTATTTTCAGCATATTCTGGTACTTCCGCCAAATATAGACCTGGGATTTGATCTATGTTTTTTTTATAAAATTCATAATTGGCTTTCTTTATCTTTAAATAATTTGCCAGCTGCTCTAATTGAGCTACACCTAAAGCTGCCTGAATATTTGTTAATCTATAATTATAACCAATTTCACTATGAATATATCTTACTTCATCATCTTTGGCTTGAGTAGTTAAATATTTGGCTCTTTTTGCATATTCTTCATTATCAGTTAAAATCATTCCACCGCCACCAGTGGTTATTATTTTATTTCCATTAAAAGAAAGACACCCTAATTCCCCTATGGTACCTGTGTATTTGGTGCTAAAATTACCTTTAATATATCTTGTTCCAATACTTTCAGATGCATCTTCAATGATTTTGATATTTCTTTCTTTGCACACTTCATATAGCTCATCTAGCCAAACTGCATTACCAAAAATATGAACAGGAATGATAGCAGAAATTTTTCTGCCTGTCTTTTTATTAACAGTTATTTGTATTCCGTTATTAGTAATTTTTGATTTTTGATTTTTTTGTCCTATTCTTTCAATGGCTGACTTATCATTAACTAACTTGGTTTCGTTCCGAATAAATTCAATTGTTTTTCTGGTGTCAAGATTATAATGCTTATCTGCATCCATGAATACGGGGTACGCTTTGCAATAATTTACTGCATTGATTGGTGCAATAAAGGTTATTGTTGGAACCAACACTTCATCATTTGGTTTTACGCTGGCTAAAAGTAAAGATATGTGCAGGGCTGAAGTCCCATTTACGCACGCGATAGCATATTTTGCACCTGTATATTCTGCAACCCTTTTTTCAAAAAGTTCCACATATTTTCCGGCAGAAGATACCCATCCGGAATCTAAGCATTCTTTAACATATTTCCATTCATTTCCCTGAATAGATGGAACAGATAATGGAATAATATCAGACATTGTAAATACCAGTTTTATATTGTTTTAAATTCTCTTCGTTTGAAAACCACTCAATTGTCTCTTTTAGTCCTTTTTCAAGAGAATAACCTTGCTTCCAATTCGTTAATTCTTTCAGTTTTTTATTTGAACCCAAAAGCCTTTGGACTTCACTTTTCTCAGGTCTAAGTCTTTTAGGATCCTGGATTATTTTTGCTTTAGGATTTATGATATCTATTAGCATCTGAGCAAGCTTGCCTATAGAAATTTCAGATTGAGCTGCAATATTAATTTTTTCTCCAACTGTTTTTTCTGATTTTGCAATTTCAATAAAACCATTTACTGTATCATTTACAAAAACAAAATCACGTGTAGGAGCATCATTTCCTATTTTGATTTCCTTATAGTCATTTAACAATTGAGTTATGATTGTGGGAATTATTGCTCTTGCAGATTGCCGTGGGCCATAAGTATTGAAAGGACGGACAATTGTTACAGGAAGCTCAAATGATCGAAAAAAAGATTCTGCTAAACTATCAGCGCCTATTTTGGTTGCACTATAAGGAGATTGCCCTTGACAGGGATGCTCTTCTGTTATAGGTATAAATTGAGCAGTTCCATAAACTTCTGAAGTTGAAGTTATTAAAACACGCTTGACATCAAGTTGAAGTGCTGCTTGCAGTATATTTAAAGTGCCTTTAATATTTGTATCAACGTAACTATCTGGCGAATGGTAACTAAAAGGAATTCCAACTAATGCTGCAAGATGAAAAATACTATCACAATCTTTCAAAGCTGTCCTTACTCCATTTGGATCTCTTATGTCACCGGCAAAAATTTCAATTTCATTTAATACATTTTTTTCTAAAGTATCAAGCCACCCCCAGGAATTAAAAGAATTATAATATACAAATGCTTTTACATTATATCCCTGTAGCAATAACTTTTCGGTTAGATGGCTTCCTATAAAACCATCTGCTCCAGTGACAAGAAATTTTTTCATGTTTTCCTCTGTAAAATTGTAATTACTCAAAATAACAATTTTTTACTATTTTATCATATATTTGGTTCTTTAATTTAAAAAATACCATAAAAAAACAAAGTTTTCAGTATATCTTAATAGTTTTTCTTAAGAATCTTTTTTTGATATCATATGCTAAGCTGGAAAGATTAAATAAAAGAGAAACCAGAGCTAAAAGGAAGAATTTATTTCTTAACAAGATATAATAAAAGTTTATTGAAGTTTAGGTTGATTTTTTCTAGAAGTTAAATTAGCATAATCTGTTGCCTAATGTTTTTAACTCTTAATAGTTAGATTTATAATATTATTATAGGCTTTGCTTTTATTATATATTGGCCATATAAAGATCATGAATCAAATAAAAAAGATTTTAAACGTATTTATCACCGCTGGTTCAGGCCTTCTGGGAAAATCACTTTTGGAAACTCATCCAAATGAATTTAAATTAAGTGCAAGTTATTTTCCTAACAAACCTGATAGTTTTCCGGAAAATGTAGACTTTTTTGAATTAAACATTACAAACAAGGATGAAGTTTTAAAACGCATAAGGTCAATAAAACCAGATGTCATAATTCATACCGCAGCAATAGGAAATGTTGATTTCTGTGAAAAAAATAAAGAGATATCCTGGGCTACTAATGTAGATGGCACTAAAAATATAATAGAGGCAGCAGAAGAGTGCAATTCCAAGATTATATATTTATCCTCAAATGCTGTATTTGATGGTAATAATCCCCCTTACAAGGAAGAGGATGAAATTAATCCATTGAGTTATTATGGAGAAACAAAAGTTATTTGTGAGAGACTGGTAAAAAATTCAGGGCTTAAAAGTGTAATTATCAGAGCAATCTTGATGTACGGCTGGAATAATTCCCTGGAAAGGCAGAACATGCTTACATGGATTCTGGATTCAATATCCAAGGGTATCCCGCTAAAAATAGTTAACGATATATATTCAAATCCATTACTCTCACTGAATTGTGCAGATGCAATATGGTCCGTTATTAAAAAAGAAAAAACCGGAATTTTTCATGTGGCTGGTTTAGATTGCCTGTCAAGATATGATTTTGCATTAAAAATAGCAGAAATATTTAATCTTGATAACAGTATGATTGCACCTGTTCCTAATAGTTATTTCATAGGTATAGCATCCAGACCCTCTAATACTTGTCTTTGTACAGATAAAATGGAACAGGAATTAAAAATCAAGCCTGTTGGTATTGAAGAAGGCCTGAAAATTTTAAAAGGTATGAAAAATAAATGAGAAAAGTAATAATAGTTGGTACTGACTGGTATGGTAATATTATAGAAAATTGTCAGGAAGGTTTTAATAAAAATGGCCTGAAAAGTTTTATTATAAAATATAAATCTTATGAGATTTTTCCTTATTGTATAGGCAATTTTACACTCTATAATTTTTTAAGGTTTCTTTATCATATACTTAAAAATTTATTTGCTAAATTATATGCGACCTATTTTAATATAAAGTTTATATTGATATCACTTTACATCAAACCGGAATTAATATTTGTTATAAAAGGCGAAATTATTTTTAAAAGTTCTATAATTTTATTAAAAAAGAATAAAGTTAAAGTAGCAGTTTGGTGGCAGGATAGCCCACTTAAATACAAAAATCTGTTAAGCCAATATAAATTTTATAATGAGTTTTTTATATTTGATATGAGTTATTCTGAAGAATTACTTAAATATAATGTTAAAGTTGTAACATGGCTTCCATTTGCTTTCAATGAATCTCTGTTACCAGCAACAGATAAGAATAGAAATAGCAAAGACTTTGATATAATTTTTGCAGGTTCTGCATATGATGAAAGAATAGCTTTTTTTGAAAATATTGTAAAACTAGGTCTCAAAATAAAATTGATAGGAAGCCATTGGAATAAGTCTAAATTATTAAATGATAAAGCTACCTTACTTCCAAATATATCTCCTGGAGAAATATTTAAGCATTATAGTGGTGCTAAAATTGGTATAAACGTTAACCATGAACAATCAATTACAGGAGTTAATAGCAGGACCTTTGAATTATGTGGTTTTGGGATATTTCAGCTAACAGATTTCCGAAAAGATCTTACTAATCTTTATAATATCGGTGAAGAGGTAATTGTATTTGAAAATATGGATGATCTTGCAGGTAAAATATCATATTATCTTAAAAATGATGCAGAAAGAGAAAAAATAGCTTCTGCCGGCATGAAAAGAACAGTAAAAGATCATACCTATCAAAAAAGAATGAAGTATGTAATAGAAAAATTAAGATTAAGCTAGGTTCTCCATACTAATCACAAACTCAAAAATTTTCTTATACCCAATTCTGTTACAGGCTCAAAAAAATTATCCCTTATTTCACAGCTTATGTTCTTATATATATTTTCTGTTTTATTATCTTTTTTTGAATATAAGTTAATAGCCTCAATAACATCATTCACCGAATAGCACAATTTCCATATACTCTCACTCACACTTCTAGGAATAGGTAATTGTGTTAGACCTAGAATGTTGCCAATTACAATAACAGGTATGCCTTTTGCAACAGTTTCCAGGCATACTGTTGATGCACTCGAAATTAAAATATCAGATTTCTCAACAAATAAATTAAAATTTCCATCAACAAATTCAAACATATCTGACAGTTTCTTGCTCCATTTATTTGATATTTTTTTTATATCACAGGCCGGATGAGGTTTTATCTTAAAAATATAGTCTTTAATATTAATCAAACTGGCAGCTTTTAAAACTATATTCATGATTTCATCAGACCCATCTGTTAAAATCGGAAGTGCAACAAGGATAGAGAACTTATGTTTATCAGGAAAATAATTTCGTTTGCCCCAAACTTCTGAATACCTGAATGCAGGTGCAACTTTTATCTGTAAATCAGGGCAGAATTCCCTTACCATATTGATATATCCGTTACCTATAACATTTATTTCTTCAGGAATAACTTCACATTTTCTTTCTTGTTCTGTCGGAAATAAGGACAAATAGTTATCCAGAAGCGGCACACCCAAATATCCAATTAATTTTGATTCCGGATAATACCTTCTGAATCCACTGTTAAAACCGTGGTCAATAACTTGATTTTCAAACCAATTAATAATTATTCTTAGTTTTATCCCATTTTCCTTAAGCCTTCTCGAAAAACGGTAGTTCAATAAACTATAAATTGAAGAATATGAAACCCTATCATTTGCTATCTCTCCCCTTATTAATGGATAAATATCCAGTCCTAAAAAATCCTTATATTTAATTTTTAATTTATTAAGTCTTATTGGGTATAACAATGCAAACAAATAATCTTTCAATTTTAAATAATCCTCTTTAACTAAAAATTTTTGCTTTGATTTCCTCATTTCAGTAAAAACTTTTTTATACTTCTTTATTCCATAAAATGTAGGTACATAATAGGTATATTCCTTTTCATTAGATTTTATGGATTCTAATAATTTAGGATAATATCTATCTAAGAAAATACCTTCATCAAAGCTATTTTTAAAAACAAACACATCAAGTAATGTTAATGCTTTATCTGTTTTAACAATTCTTTTAGATTTACATGTAAGCCAGGCTGCTAATAATTGGGATAAAATTTGCTTAAAAACTTTAAAATATAAATTAATTCTCCCTAAAAATGTATGAAGAGTATTTCTACCCTTATAATTCACCCTAAAATGAAATTTATAAAAATTCTTTTTTATAGTTTTTTTTAATACCAATGAATCAACAATAATTTCATTATAATAATTTCCCTCTTCAATCTTCTTTTTTAGTAACATCAAATAACAAACATTGCGAAACAAAGGACTCATTAAAGTATTTCTGCTTACAAAATTTAGTACCCACCAATCAATATTTTTCTCATTATCTTTCCCTATTTTAATTAAATAATTAACATATTCTCTGCGGATTTTTTCTGCTATATCATCCACAAACCTGCTGTCATCCGGTTCTAATTTTATAAGATTTAAAACATTTATTTTATTTATTCTCATTCGAAAACTTTTTATTATTTATTTCCTCCAAACATTCCAGTATCCCCTGACCGATGTCAACATAACAATCCTTTAATAATTTATCCCCAATCTTCGGTGAATAAGAATATGGTGTATAACTGTAATGCCCATTGGGTCTTTTACTTTCAATAAAATCAACTTTTATTTTATTATTCATAATTTCTTTGATTATCAGCATCATCTCCTTTACCTTCATTCGATAATGACCTGATAAAATTATATGTCTATTAGCAAATTTATCATCTAAAACATCAACACTCAACTTTGCCGCATCCCGTACATGAATATATTCTCTTGTCTCCTCCGGATTACTACATTTAATCTTTTTTCCTTCAAGTGCTTGCCTTAAATATCGATATATGGGGTTCCTTTCATCAGCTCTGGGACCATAAATTGATCCATACCGTAGAATGGTATATTTCAATCCATAATATTTATTATATTCTTCTATGTATATCTCAGAGGCCTGTTTGCTACAGCGATAGAATCCCCCCTTCTGGCTATATACATAAATTGAACTTGCATAGACAAAACGTTTTATTTTTGATTTGACTGATGCTTCTAAAATATTAGTATTTCCTACTATATTTAGATTTACTGTTTCCAATGGTTTCGTTTTTGCTTCATCTAAATCTGCAATTCCGGCAAAGTTATATACATAATTGCAATCCTTTACAGCCCTTTCAACCTTTTCAATATCTAAAATATCCCCAGATATCATTTTTTGTCCTTCTTGTAAATATAATGTCGGAACTTTATCATAAATTATTGTTTCATATCCCTGTTTTAATAATTCATCTGCTACATGACTTCCTAAGAAACCAGAGCCTCCAAATACTATCGCCTTCAAACTTTATCACCCCCATTAAGTAAACTATCTATTTTTAACCCCTGAAAATCCCTTATCTTGTATTTGCAATTTTCAAGAGATTTGGAATTGTCATCTGTTCTTGCAATAAATACAGCACCCGTTTTATCTGCCGCCCGCAGATCAGACTCTGCCTCTCCGAAAAAAACAACTTCCCCTGGATTCCATTTATACCGGCTTAATATATCATTTATAATTTCTCCTTTACTCGAAGGGGAACCGTGTATTTCTTTAAAATAAATATTTAATTTCCTTTTTTCAATTATTAAATTAACTTCTTCAGTGGGTGTTCCCGAAACAACAAGTAAAGTAAGTTTTTTGTAATTATCCTCTAAAAATTCGGGCATTCCTTTAATAAAAGATGCCTGCAATACTTCATCAAAAACGATTTTTGAAAATTTATTCATGAGTTCTTTCTCTTTCGCATCAGTCAGTGCACTGCCTAATATTTGTTCGTAGAAATATTGAATTTTTACATATCTGGATATTCCTACATTTGCAGCATGATACTCCATAAAATCATCTACTTTTTCCGGAGAATAATTTTCTTCAAGTAATTTCCGGTAAGCATCTGTTTTTATACCCGCTGATTCTAATATAACTCCGTCAAAATCAAATAATAAGGCTTTTATCATAAATAATTTTTAACTCCTTATTTTACAATCATTTTAATTTCATTTTGACACATATTATCATAACAAATAATACTATAACTCTCACTCAAATAATTAATTACTTTTAACGATATAATCACAAGGTTTTCCTGATAAAATTTTTAAACAATTTTCAATTGCCAATTGCTCTGCCTGCTGCCTTGAACTTAAAGTAAGGGTACTGACATGCGGTGTCAATAATACATTTTCCAATTCTATTAATTTTCCGCTATATGGTTCCTTTGCATATACGTCACAACAGTAATAGCTATCATTGTGGCTTTTTAAATATTTATAGATTGCTTGTTCATTTACTATGCCACCACGTGCTGTATTTACAATTACTACAGGTTTCCCCAAACTCTCGAGTTCCTTAAAAGAAAGCCAGTCTGTTGTATTTTCATTCAGCGGCATGTGCAATGTAATAACATCCGATTTTTTTAGTAATTCTTTTTTATCAACAAATTTCCAGTCCTTTTTATCCTGCATATTAAAATTCTTTTTAACATCATTCAATATGATATTGCAATCAAAGGCTTTTAACAAAACTGCAACTCTTTTCCCTATATTTCCAAATCCAGCAATTCCTACAGTTGCATCAGCCAGGCTTAAACCAAGTTTACGGTCCCATCTTTTATTTTTAACCATATCATTATAATTTACCAACCGTCTTATACCAGCCAATATCAATGCTACTGCCATTTCTGCTGCTGAATTTGTTAGTCCAAAAGGTGTATTTGTTGTTAAAACACCGTGCTCTTTAAAAAATTCCACATCAACATTATTCACACCTATTCCAACTCTCGAGATAACCTTTAGAGAATGCATCTTTTCAACAATTGACTTTTTTATTTCGGTTGTGCCAACTATTAATCCATCATATTCACCAGATAACAATTCTTTTTCCAGTTCATCCACCGTAGGTCTTCTTTCCCAGGGATTATTAACAAATATAAAATTTTTAATTATTTTGGTATCTGTTAAAAAAGGATAAATCGCTATCAATATTTTCGTCATGCTAATTCTTTCTGCTAAAGTTTTTTTATTTTTACCATCATATGTGATGATAAATTATTTTTTTAACATCCTTTATTTTCTCTGTACATTTTAAATAATTCATCATCCTTCATTTTTTTTGCAACCTTTTCTAAGTCTTCAATTGTATCAACACTATAAGTATCATATTCTGTGAAAACCATTTTTACCTTATTACCATATTCCAGAACACGCAACATATCCACAGATTCTATAATTTCAAGCGGCGTCTGCTCCCATGAATTAAACTTAATAAGAAAATCTCTCTTGAATGGAATAATACAAACTTGTTTTAACTTTATAATATTATTTGAACTCTTTTTACTTGAAGGAATTGGCTCCCTGGAAAAATATAGCGCAAAATTATTTTTATCCACAACTACTTTTACTTCATTTATATCTTCGTGTTCCTCTTTTGTCTTTAAGTTAGCCATTAAATTTGTCACTAAAATATCACCTTGATCGAACATTGGAGCAACAGCTTCATCTATCATTTCCGGATATATCATAGGCTCATCACCCTGTATCATTACAACAATATCTACTCTTTTACCTATTTTTTCTTCAATTGTAAGCATTGCTTCAGCGGTTCGATCTGATGCCCTTTCATGGGTACTGGCTGTCATTATTGCTTTGCCGCCTATAAGTTCAATATAATCTTTAATTTGATCATCGCAGGTAGCAACATATACTTCATTTAATGTTTTATTCAATTTACTTCTTAAATAAACATGTCCAATCATAGGAATCCCATTAATATTTGCCATGGGCTTGCCGGGAAATCTTGATGATGCCATCCGTGCAGGGATTATTCCAATAATATGCATTATTTCTCCTTTAGTATTATTTCTTACCTATTACAAACATATGGCTCGATAATTTGTTTTCGGATAAAAACTTCTGAAAATTATCTAAGGTTTCTTCATTCTGCTCTAACAAAAAGTCAATATATTCATTTTTTTTATTAATTAAATATCCCTTATTTTTTTTATTTAAAACAATTTCTATATCAAGTTTGCCCGGTGTTTCCAGACAAAGAGTTTGAAATCCTGCCCTGGTTAAAAGCAAATCCACAGAAAAACAATTAAAATAATTAAGGTGCTCTGGCGGGGTAATATTATCAGTGTTACTTTTAAATATTTTAAAATCAAAGCCTTCTCCATTTGGAGTAGCAATTGAAATATTACCTTCATCTTTAAGCACGCTATGACATTTCTTTAAAAAACTTAATGGATCAAATAAGTGCTCGATTAAATCATTAATGCATATCAAATCGGCTGAATTATCTTCTAAATCCCAAATCGTTCCGCAAATTGTATCCAGCCCATTTTTTTTGCATACGTTAACACAATCTTCCGATAAATCCAGTGCAATAACCTTGGTAAAAAAATCAGTTCTTTTTAAACACATGGAAAATGCCCCTGAACCGGCACCGATATCAATAACAATGCCTCCGTTTTTACCTTTCTTTTGGCTAATTATTGAAATAATTTTATTAACACGGGGTTCATGCTGTAACATTTTTCTTTCTGCATCTGTCTCTAGTAATAGCCTGGTCCACATTTTAAGAGACTCAAATTGATTATAATAAATATTTAATAGTTCCTCTGAGGGGCGTGGGCTGCAGAATATTGTTTTACAATTCCCGCATAACTTATGTTTAAAGCCATATTTTTTAAAAAATAACTTTCCTTTATTTCCGCAAGCCGGGCAATTAACATTTACAAAATCATTATTATACTTATTATAAAAATTCGTACCATCAATTTCCCTTTGCCTGATAATATCTTTATACATCTTTTCCGGACGCATTAAACTATATATTTTCATAGAAACTTACCTATCCTTAATTTCATTTAATATTTCCCTGCATTTTGTCCCTAAATATAAAGTATCTAATCCAACTGCTAAGAAAGTATAATCTTTAAGTTCATAATTTTTTACTAATCCCGGATCAGGCTGGACAATATGAAAACCCATAGGCTTATTAAGACTTTTACATATTCTTTCATATTTCTGCAGTTCCATTTTAACTTCAGGTCTATCAAATTCACCCGGACAGCCTAACGAGCCTGAAAGGTCATACGGGCCTATTATGGAACCGTCGACTCCCGGCGTGCACAAAATAGCTTCTAGATTATTAATTGCTTTTATATGCTCAATCTGAACGATAACAATACTTTCTTTCTCCAGCCATTTTTTATAGCCGTTAAAATCAAATCCATATTTCTGTGCTCTTGAGAGCCCTACGCTTCGAATACCATCTGTAGGATATTTTACAGATTTAACCGCCTGCTCTGCTTCTTTTTTGGAATTTACCATTGGAACTATTACGCCATGAGCACCTGCATCCATTACATGTTTTATTACATCAGGATTATTGTTGCTTATTCTAACTAATGGTACAGTATCACTTAGCTCTATTATTCTAATTAGTTCTTGAGCCTGTAATATATCAATCGCAGAATGCTCCATATCTATAGTCAACCATTCAAATCCAGCCTGTGCCATTAGTTCTGCAACAATAGCATTTCCTATTGTAATCCACGATCCGATTGATAATTTTCTGTTTTTTAATTTTAATTTTAAATCTTTTTTTTTCATTCCTCTCCATTATTACTATTATAATAAAATTATTAATATAAATATCAATATTATTTATAGTTTCTTTATTTCATCAGCCACAATCTGCCAAAATAATTCTTCCTTACTATTTCTCGTTTTTATATAATTTTCTTTATAATTTGTATAAGCTTCTTCATCTATCCTTAACTCTTTATCCCAATCAATTTTATAATCTTTATCAATGGTAATAAATCCTTTATTCAGTTCCGAAGAGAAGACCGGAACATAATCCCTATAAACTTTGGATTCTTTCAATTTAACCATAGTTAAAAATAAAACCGGTTTATGATAAAGCACCGCAAAAGTTAATGAAGTACTGCCATGCATTAAAACAAATTTAGAATCTCTTACTAACTCCATAGTCTTACCACGGATCACTTTTCTACCCCCAAAATAGTCTGGGTGTTCTTCATATTTAGACTTTGGATGAGCAGCAATAACAATCTTTATTCCGGTTTCTTTCTCTATTCTATGAAAGAATTTACAGATTGTTGGATAATATATTTCCGGAGCAATAGGATATTGTTTTACATTCCTACGTATATATTCCGGGTGGAATGGCGTATATTGATCACAAAAAACTGCATAATCCCTTTCTATTAATTTAATTTTAGATTTTTTTTGTAAATCCCTTAAATATAAATCATAATCCATTGTATGGCCCCAAATAATATTGGTTTTTTTTTCAATTGGAAATTTGTAATTAATTAGTGATATATAGCCTCCTGCAAAAATGAATTCTGGAAATTTAATCATTAACAGGGAATCCGGAACTCTATAAAATATATATTTTTTAATCATTTCTAAATTCAATTTTTTTATTTTACTTGCGAAATTAGTTAGCCAATATTTCTTAAAAAAATGATTTCCAGGCTTAATATTTTTAAAGACAGGCATTATATTTGTAATAATAAAAGAATATGAAATATTCTGTTTTGATAATTCTCTATATAAAAAATAATGTTCATAATCAAAAAACATCATACAAATAATCATTGTATCTTGTTTTAAATTTTTTATCTCTCGCATTACTTCTGTTTTACTCATAAATAACTTGCAATTGTTCTTTTGATAATCAATTGAGTCTGAAACTTTTATTGTATTATGTGTCTCTGGACTTATAAATGGAGTAAAATCCCAAATTTCTACATAGAACCCATTGTCTTTCATAATATTTATACCAAATCTTTCAAAATCTCTTTGACAAAAAGTTGATTCTATAAAATATATGATTTTTTTAATTTTCATAAAACCCTCGGCAATTGATACTTTATATAACTACATCTTCAATGATAAAACAATAAACTATTCAATCAATTAATTTAATACTTAATGGTGTTCCCCTTTTTATATTTTTTTTTGCTTTTTTCCCAAGAATTTTACTCAAATATACTGGGTGTAAACCATATCCTGGTCTTATTGATTTAACATTATCCTCAGTAAGATTTTCGCCTTTTTTTATATCCTTTACCACAAATAAAGATCTTGATAATTCTCTACTTTTTCTCATTTTTTCAGTTAACTTATAAGAAACTCCCCCAAGCGCTTTTTCCACTTCTCTTACTGATTTTACCATTTGTTTGAATTCTTCAGGTTCTACTGAAAATACCGCATCAGGTCCACCAAGTTTTTTGTCAAGAATAAAATGCTTTTCAATAATCTTTGCACCCATTGCTACCGATGCAATTGGAACAGATATGCCTAAAGTATGATCTGATAATCCAACCAGACATTTAAATCTTTTAGCCATATCTGGAATAGTCTTTAAATTTACTTCTTCATAGGGAGAAGGATAAGAAGAAGTGCATTTCAATAATATAATGTTATTATTACCCATATCTTTACAAGCATTTATTGCTTCCTGAATATCACTCAGGATAGCAATTCCTGTTGAAATAATTACTAGTTTACCCTTTGAGGCAACATATTCAATCAATGGAATATCTTTTATTTCAAATGAAGCAATTTTATAACAAGAAACATCCATTTTTTCAAGAAAATCAACAGAAGTTTTATCAAAGGGCGTTGAAAAACAAATAAGCCCTAATTTTTCAGCGATTTTTTTTAATTCAGGTTGCCATTCCCATGGCATATATGCTTCTTTATAAAGTTCATAAAGTGTTTTTCCATCCCATATTGTTCCTTGATTTATTTTGAAATACTTGTTATTGCAATCTATTGTCATGGTATCTGGGGTATAAGTTTGTAATTTTACGGCATCAGCCCCTGCTTCCTTCATTGCTTTTATGGTTTCAACAGCTATATTAAAGTCTTGATTGTGATTAGCTGATAGCTCTGCAATCATGAAAACCTTATGGTCTTTTCCAATGATTGTTTTTCCAATTTTAATATCCATGTCTTTTAAATTTAATTTTTATTAATTTTAACAGAATAATTCTGAATAAATCCTAAAAAATTTCTTACCTAAAGCATTTTTATAATTAAAAGATGTCTTTTTCTCTCCAGGAATTTTATCCTGAATACTCCAAATAACATCCTTAAAACCGACATGATTTCTAAAAATTGCTGTGCTGGAAAACCTGGGATTGATTTCAAATAATTTGGGACCCTCTGCTGTTTTAATAAGTTGAATATTTATTGATCCATCCAGATTGATAAATATAGCTATTCTCTTACAATAATCCTCGATTTCTTCATCTTTAACAACTTCCGCATATCTGGAGAGCCCCTCATGTAGATCTCTGAGTAAAACTATTACTCTCGGCTTTTCATTAAAAGTCTTGTAAACACCACAAGTATATTCTTGATTATGTGGTTTAAGGTACTCTTGAATAATTACATCTCCGTTCATTCTTTTATAGTACTCATAATCATGCTCGTCATAAAGAATCTTTAGTCCTTTAGAACCAGAACCCTTTCTTTTTTTCATTATGCATGGGTAAATAGTTGGCACATTTTCCCCTGCCTCAGTATAGGGAACAGCTAATCCAGCCGTTTTTACTAACTTAATACAATTGTATTTATCAAATAACATTGCAATAGAGTTACCTCTGGCCAATATTGATTTAGAAGACAAAGAATTATTATTTTTAATAATCTCATAAAATACTAAAAGCTCAATTTCACTCAGTGGAATTACAAAATCAATACACTCTTTTTTAATTAACTCCTGTATTGTATCTATATACCTTTCATCACTGGCAAGTGGTACAGTATAAAATACATCTACTATGAATTCCCCTGCATTTTTATCGGTTACATCCGTTCCGACTATCTTTTGGACTTTATCCCATGTTCTGAGAATCTTAACTATTGATTGACTAATGTCACCGCCTACTGCAGTTACTAAAATATTCATTTATGTCTCCTGAGAATATCATAAATATAAGGAACATTTGGATCGTTTTTTTTTGCCATACTTTCAACTTCTGTAACATCATATTCTGTCTGTTTGATTTCTACATTTATCTCATCATCTGCAATCTTAATAATTGCCCAAAATGCACGACCACCCATTTCACGGGATTGTCCTATGGATCCTGGATTAACAATTATTTGATTGTCTTTATTAAAAACATATTGATAATGAGAATGTCCCAAAAAAATACAATCATAATCTAGATCGAAAAGCTCTTTTCTTTTTTGATCACTACAATCTGGATATACATAATCATTTTTTTTAATAGGAGATGAGTGGTGTAATAATATTGATAAATTCTCGATTTTTAAACACAATTTTTCAGGCAAGGATTGTAGCCATTTGATGCTTTTCTGTGAGACGCTATCTCTAGCGTAAATTAAACCACTCCCATACCTTTTTATGTATTCCTTGCTGGGATACTTATTATATTTTATATTATACAGTAAATCTTCATCATGATTCCCCAGAATGCAGATAGCATTATTTTCAATTAAAAATCTTATAACTTCCTCTGAATTATAATAATATCCAACAGCATCACCAAGAAAAATTATATCCTCGCACTTGATAAATTCTTCATCATTTTTTACAGCATCTAAAGAAGCAAGATTTGCGTGTATATCACTTATAAGAGCTATTTTTTTCATATTCTATTTTTATATCCCTAAGCGCTTCAATAAAAGAAAATAAATATGGATGAGGTTCAGAAATTTCACAAACCTGATCATGTGATTCAGTTCCATCCACTCTCTCTGGTATTTTAGAGCCCAGAAAGACTTCACAGATGGATTCAGCCATTTTTTTTATATTAAGTACATCCTTACCTGCAAGATAAAAAGTGCCTTTTAAATCGTTTTCAGCAATATAATAAATCCAATTTGCAACATCTTTAACGTATATGTAATTTCTTTTTGCGATTCCTTTACCAATAAGCTTTGGGGGAACATGTTTCATTACTGCATTGCGTATTGAATTATTTAAAAAAAGATGTCTTGGTCCATTAAGACCAAAAATTCCAGCTATTCTGAGAGTAGCAACATTTTGATGAGTATCTTTTATCAGTTCTTCCGCAATCCATTTAGACATCATATAAGGAGTATCTGGATTGTCTTTGGTGTTTTTATTAATATTTGTTTTAGTAATACCATGAATTAATATTGCTGAAGCAAAAATAAATTTTGCATCAATATCTTGAGCTACTTTAGCCAATTTATACGTACCGATAGTATTAACTTTAAATAAAGAAGTGGATAATAAGTTAGAAAAATCAACTTTAGCAGCAAGGTGTACTACTAAATCTATACCTTTTATCTTGGAAGCTAAGTGAGTTCTATCAACTGTTTCAAGATTGCAGATAATCTCATTAGGCATACCTGATTCGACTATCCCTAATGGTACTACTTTATGTCCCATTTCTATAAATTTTCTGCATACATACCTGCCTAAAAATCCAGATGCACCCGTAATTAAAACATCCATATAATTATTTATGCCTCTTTATTATGATTAAAAAATTACATTAAAGTACAAAAAACTGTAAGGTTTCTGCCAATTCCAATTGAACCAAAATTAAGGAATATTTCCAAGGCTTTTTTATAATTTATTTCTGCAATCAAATTCATAAAATTTATCCTGGAGTAATGCGCCTGTTTGCCTTTTGTTCCGTCAATTACGTAGTTTGAGTAATCATCCATTAAAAAAAGATCAATCGGAAAATCAGCAAGAACCAATTCAAGTTTGTAACCTATTCTATTTATTAAATTCTTAAAATTATTCCCATTAAAGTAAGATATATGCTCAAAAAATATAAATGAATCTTTATTAATTTTATTTTCTTTGATAAGAAAGTTTTGCATATGAGAAAAATCATTTGGAAATGTTATTATCAAGATGCTATTTTTTTTCATAATCTTCATCAAATCATCAAGGAGTGATTCAGGGTTTAATACATGTTCGATAACATTTTGTAAAATAATAATATCATATGAAAACTTTTTCCTAATAGCCTCTTGAATAAAATCATAGATATTCATCTTTATAAAATAGTTAGCTATATCAGGATTGAATTTCAAGACGCCATAATCAGAGAAGTCAACACCTGTAATATCACATCCCAGGTTTTTAAAATGACTTAAAGCCCATCCTTCGCCACACCCAACGTCTATAACTGAAGCTTTATTCAAAATTTTTTTATCAATTTTTTTTATACAGGATTCAATAAAACGTAATCTATTTTTGAAATATTTAATCTCATTTTTAGAGTATTTATGCTCATATGATCCAGTAGCTTCCTGGTAATATTTTTTTGAATAATATTCTTGAAGTTTTTTAAAGCTTGGTTTACTTTTTTGTTGATAATACCCATTAACCATTATTAATTCTATCTTATCTTTTTGATTATTACTGAACATCAAATAACCTTTCTTATAATTAGTTGAGTGAACCATTCTTAATAAACAAATTATATAATAAACTAGCCTAAATTTCCTGCACTTGCTAAAATCTCTTTTCTTCTTAGACCTTTGTCAGCAAAATATCCCCTACCTGTTTTTGACGCTTTTAATCTGGATTTGTAGCCTAAATCATTAAATATCTCTTCTATTGTCTGAAATAATTTTTTATCATTAAACCAACCAACATTCTTCAATATTGATCTGAACTCCAAAAACTGGACACCTGTCTATCTTAAGTCAAAACAAGCTCACAGGATTTGTTTTTAATAAATATATCTTCAAATTCCTCAGGTGGCAAATAGCCAAGGGAGGAATGAAGCCTCCTGCTTTTATATACATTTTCTGTTAAATATGGAATCCTATCAATTGCATCAGAATATGTCTCATATTCCTAGAGATACACCTCTTCTGCCTTTAGAGTTTTAAAAAATGATTCAATAAATGCATTGTCATAAGGACTTCCCTTGGCAGACATTGATACCAAAATACCATTTGCATTTAAAAGATCAATGTAATCATGACTGGCCGAAACAAATTTTTTTAAGAATAATTTCTATTGTTTATCAGTTTATTAAGAATATTTATATAAAGAGGCAATATATTGCAGTATTTCTAAAGGCTTAAGTAACAAGCCGATTATTTACACTCTCATTTAAACATTAAAATTAACTTACTTTTTTACTATATTTTTTAGTTATTTTTATTGATTTTTGTTTGAATTATATAAATAGATAATTAATTTTCCATAAATTGTTTATCTTATTATTCTAATACTCTGAAAGACTTCTGCATTTGTAAGACCTGCTTTGACTCCCCATAATTTAGAATTTAATTTTATAAACTCTTCTGACCTTGGATGAGTAAAATCTCTTATCTCCGATGTATAAACCTGCAAAGCTTTTAATTTTATATCAATTGTTTCCGTAACATCAAAAAATATATTTGGGCTGAAAGATAAGGGATAACCCCACTCTGTAGAAGAAGGAATTTCAAAAGAATAAATTTCCTTAACTGTTTCTCCTTTTATTGGCCTTGCTGCTGTTATTACTGCATTATATGTAATTTGATGATCAATATTTAAATCTTTACCATAATGCGTAAAGATAATGTCCGGCTTAACTTTAATTTTAACCTCTTCTATTGCTTTTATTATTTCTAGCAAAGGCAACGTATCAAATCTATTATCAGGTAAATTATAAAAGTAAACTTCTTTTATACCTAAAATTTTATTAGCTTTTTTTGCTTGCTCTTTTAAAGCTAAGATCTCTTTTTTCCTATTTTTGGTATCCCTTTTTTTATCTCTTGAAGTTACCCCTTCTCCCAATATCAAAGTACTGGCTGTATAACCATCTTTTATTAACCTCGCTAATGTTGCCCCACACCCTAAAACTTCATCATCCGGATGAGCCACTACAGCTAATATTTTTTCCAATGTTGCTCCTTTGCTATTACTTTAACCTGGGCAATTACGCAATTATTTTTTAATTTTGCATGTGTAAATTCAATTTTTAAATAGGGAGATTCAATAAAAGCATTAGGATAACTCTCTGCATCAAGCATTCTTATATAATCATATACTTCATTTAGACTTTTAAGTTTTTGAATATTGCCTTCTTCAGGTTTACGCCTTTTAAAAACTACTATTTCCCCCCCCTGCTGCTCAGGGAATGGTTCGTTTTTTATTATAAACGGGATCATTTTTCGAAAAATAATTTTCGAAGCTTTTTTATAAATATATTCGGCATCACCCTTTAACTTTAAATTTTCTTTAATATAAATAGGACCCGCATCTATTTCATCAACTACCTTTACGGCAGATATTTTCGTATTATATATGCCTCTACTAATTAAATTTTGTAAAGGACTGCCCCCCCTTCCAAATGGTAAGTCGGTCATATGAAAAATTATACACTCGTAATTTTTTGAAATATTTTCAGGAATTTTCCATGACCAATGAGGAAACAATATATACCTGGGATTATATTTTTTAATCTTATTATAGTCTAATCCTTTTTTCTCAGATATTAATATTATTTTTAAATTATTATTTTCTTTAATAAACCTATTTGCCTCTTCTATATTCCACGACTTTAGAGTTGCAATAATATAATTTTTATACTCTTTCATCATATTAACTGTCCTCAAATAATTTAATACATAATTTTTTTTATTATGTTTTTGGCACCTTGGCCATCTATATAACTTTTACCTATTTCATTTAGCTTTTTCCTTTTTCGATAAGACAGTAGGTTATTAAAGCTATTATAAATTTTTTCAATTAAACTTTCATTTTCATTATACCAAAATAAATTCTCTATAAATCCTAAAGATTTCCAACCCATTAAATTAAATTTTTGATTCTCGGCTAAACATATGCCTATAATGGGAACGCCTACCCTTGCTAATTCATAGGTCGTTTGTCCTCCACCTGAAATACAAATATCAGATTTTAACATCAAATTTAGCATTTCTTTTGCTGTTAATTTATTGTTCTTTGAATCAACTATATAAATTTTAATATTAAATTTTTCTTTAAGAAAATCAGCAATTTTATTTGCCAAATCATAATTATTCATTCCGCCAAAAGTAATTAAAACGTTTTTTACTTTATTATTTATTTTCTTAACCGGTACATTCCAGAATACTTTACGTAATATTATATAGTCTTTACCTAATAAATAAATTATGTCGTTTTTCTTTGAATAATTTAATTTATCCCCACAAATAGAGGGATTTACTACAATACCTTTCGGATAATCTATTCGATTATAATCATCTATCATAAGTATTTTACCATTAGTAATTTCAGAAATTTTAGCATATATGGACTTCTCTGCTAAATAAGAATCAATAACAATAAAATCTGACTTAGTAATGTTCTGGAATAATTTTTCTTTATTTTTTATCCAGTCATATATTTTAAAATTTTTATTCTTTATTAAACCTAAAATGCTACTTTCTCCATTGACTAACAGCTTAGGATTAATACATTTTTCCTCAAAAGCTTCACAAAGAGCAATACATCTTGTTATATGCCCAAAACCTATTTTCTCTCCGCCTTCCGTTAAGAACAATATCTTCATTTTACAATTTTCTTTTGTTTAACATCTTTGTTTATCTCTCTAAGATGCGGCTTTATCTTAAGTAAATTTAAAATATCCTTCATTAAAAATATATTTTCTTCTCGGTACAATAATTTATAAATTTCCCTTACAAATTCTAAATCTTTTTTTTCATCAACTGTCCAACGGTAATGAGCTAAATTCTTATTATTTTCTACACTATATAATTTAAACTGTCTGGTATGCTCGTAAATATAAATTGTAACATGCTCTCTCTGATAATCTTTCTTTGCATCATTCCATACTCTTTCCAGAGTACTAAAGGAAATTACTTCAGTATCCAGGCCACGAGGATACGTACGTTTTATAGTATTGCCTGAACCGTTAAAATTATTTTTATTCTTTAAATAGGAATGAATTACTTTATCAATAACTTCAGAATCAATTAACGGACAATCTGAAGTAATTCTTACTATAATATCTGCATTCCAAAGCTTGGCAGTCTGATAATATCTATCCAAAACATCATTTTCACTTCCACGATAAAAATCTATATTATATGTTTTGCAGAAATCCTCTATTTTGTCATCATTTTTATTTGTGGTAGTAGCAATTATTACTTTATTTATATATTTAGAGTGCTTGATACGATTTATAACATGCCATAGCATTGGTCTTCCTACTATATTCATCAATACCTTATCAGGAAGTCGCTCCGAACCCATCCTAGCTTGAACAATAGCAACAACATTATTCTTCTTATCCATTTTTCCTTAATAGAAACATTATATCTGTATTATTATTTTCTAAATACTTAAGAACTTGTATTTTTACAATTTTTAAATCAGGAAAAATATCCATATAAATTTTAGGAAAATTAGCTTTCCAAAGTAAGTTCTTTTTTCCTCTATATAGTATTTCAGTATATGTATCAGCATAGTATTCAAATCCCCAAATATACCTATTACTGCATCTATAAATCTCTCTAATTGCTTTTTTTATATTTTGTTTATGTATATGTATTAAAACACCAGAAGTAAAAACAATATCAAAAAATTTATCCTTAAAAGGGATATCAAAAGCATCCCCTTTAATAATATTAATATTTTTAGTTCTATCCTTAGAAAGTTGTACTGCATACTCTTGCGGTTCAATCCCATATAAATTTTTAAATCCCATTCTTTGAAGTAACAATAATTGATTACCAATGTTTGACCCTACTTCTAATATTTTAATATTTCGATTCATTTCAGCAATAAATAAATTATTTAAATCTTCTTTAGATATCCCAGACTTTTTCTTATACATTTCATTCATCTCATCTATAGTAAGGGCATTCCTATCTGTATATTTTTTACCAAAATCTTCTATCCATTCTTTCATTTGCATAGTAATTTTTGGTCGGGTAGACATCTTTTATAACCTCCTATTTATTGTGTAGCCTTTAAGAATATTGATTATATACTGAATTTTACTATTCACCATTTTAGGATAAAGTGGCAAGGTAATTGTTGACCGGTAATAATCTTCCGCTTTTGGGTAATCACCTACCTTATAACCAAAATTTTCTTTATAATATGTCTGAAAATGAATTGGAATATAATGAACCTGCACACCTATATTAGATTTTTGTAATTCTTCAAAAATCAATCTTCTTTTACTGGTATCTTTTAACCTAATATAATAAATATGCCAGGATGATTTAACATAAGGTTTTTCAACAGGCAAGATTATTTTATCCATTTTAGATAACTCTTTATTATAAATACTTACTAATTCTCTTCTTCTTTCTATATATTTTTCGAGTTTTTTTAACTGACTTATTCCCAAAGCACATTGAAAATCAGTAATACGATAATTAAAACCAAGTTCGTGCATTTCGTAATACCAGGGACCATCAAACTTATTCATTTTTTCCTTTTTTTTGGTAATGCCATGATTTCTAAATAAAAGTAATCTCTGGTATAAGTCTTTTCGGTTGGTAAGGACTGCTCCACCTTCTCCTGTAGTTATATGTTTAACAGGATGAAAACTAAAAATAGTCATATCTGAATATTTGCAGGAACCAATTTTTGAATTCTTATATTCTGCCCCTAAGGCATGGGATGCATCTTCAATAATTAACAAATTATGTTTTTCTGCAATTTCCTTTATTTCTTCCAAATCGCAGGGATGACCTGCAAAATGAACAGGAATTATGGCCTTGGTATTTGAGTTAATTTTTTTCCTTATCTCTTCAGGATCAATATTTACTGTATCCTTCTCTATATCTGCAAAAACAGGCTTTCCTCTACAATATAATATAGAGTTTGCTGAAGCAACAAAAGTTATAGGAGATGTTATAACCTCATCACCTTTTTTTATATTTGCAGCAAGACAGGATATGTGTAAAGCAGCTGTCCCGCTTGATATTGCTACTGCATATTTTGCGCCCGTATATTTACATAAAGCGTCTTCAAATTCTTTTATTTTTGGCCCCTGGGTGAGCCAATCAGATTTTAATACCTTAATAACTTCTCTGATATCACTTGCGTCAACCCACTGTCGGCCATAAGGAATAATTTTCATAAGTTAAGTTAATAAAATTATGATTTTATTCTATATTTTTAACCATATCTTTTAATTCATCCAAAGTTAACCACATATCATTTTTATCACTGTGATAGATAAATCCCTCAGGGACAGAAGAACAGTTTTTATACTTTTCGTAGAGATCTTTACTATTAAAAAATTGAGGCAAAACAACGTAGGCCCCATTATAAAATTTTGTATTTCTCGCTTCCTCCTCAGAAATCATTACTTCATTAATTTTTTCTCCGGGCCTTATTCCAATTAATTTTATTTTACAATCCGGCTCTAATGCTTTTGCAAGATCAATAACTTTCATTGAAGATATTTTAGGAACAAAAATCTCACCTCCCACTGATTCCTCTAATGCTCTTAATACAAATTCAACCCCTTGTTTAAGAGTTATCCAGAACCTAGTCATTTTAGCATCAGTTATAGGATACTCTTTGATACCTTTTCCCTTAAGGTTTAAAAATAATGGTACAACACTACCTCTAGAGCCAACCACATTGCCATATCTTACTACAGAAAACTTAACTTTGCCTCCTGCGTAGGCATTTGCCGCAATAAATACTTTTTCTGCAACAAGCTTGGTTGCACCATAAAGATTTACAGGGTTTACTGCTTTATCAGTAGAAAGGCTAATTACTTTTTTTACTTTCGAATCTATTGCTGCATGAATTACATTGTCTGCGCCAAGTACATTGGTTTTTACCGCTTCCATAGGATTATACTCTAAAGCAGGCACCTGTTTTAATGCTGCAGCATGTATTACATAATCAACCCCTTCAAAAGCACGAGTTAGTCTGTATTTATCCCTTACGTCGCCTAAAAAATATCTGATACACGGATATTTATCTTTGGAAAATATCTTTGCCATCTCACTCTGTTTGTACTCATCCCTGCTGAAAATAATAAGTTTTTTAGGTTTATATTCTTTTATTACACTTTCTGTAAATTTTTTACCAAAAGAACCGGTACCTCCGGTTATAAGTATTGTTTTCCCTGACAGGTCCATTTCCTACCTTTCATTTTAATCAAACAATTTTAATAATATTATAAAATTTATCTCTAATTTTTTACTTTTTTTATTTATTTCTATGAATGAACCTTTGCCATATTTCGAAACTCTATATTTGATTCCATCAGTTCCTCATATTTTCCCTGTCCTACAATCTTACTATCCTTCATTACATAAATAATATCACAACCCCTAATAGTAGTAAGCCGGTGAGCAATTATAATAAGTGTCTTGGTCTGGGCAATATTATCAATAGCTTCAAATACTTCCTTCTCTGTTGCCCCATCAAGTGCACTTGTTGCCTCATCTAAAATCAATACCCCTGGATTATGATAAAGAGCTCTTGCAATACCTATTCTTTGTCTCTGACCACCACTTAAACGGATCCCCCGTTCTCCTACTACTGTTTGGTATTTATTGGGTAGTTCTTCTGATACAAAATCATGGATATTGGCAATTTTCGCTGCACTTTTTACAATATTCATATCTATCTTTTCATCGGTAACACCAAAAGCAATATTTCGTGCTACTGTATCATCCAGAAGATAAATATCTTGAGGTATATATCCCAGGTTTTTTTGCCAGCCAGGCAGATTATCATCAGTTATTTCTACTCCGTCAACTAATATCCTGCCGCTAGTCGGCCTTAGAAGTCCCAGTATAATATCAGCAATAGTAGTTTTTCCCACCCCGGTTTTTCCCACAAATGCCACAGAAATATTGCAATCAATTTTTATATTTAAATTATCAATAACCAGCTTACTGGTTCCCGGGTAGCAAAAATTAATTCCTTCAAGCTTTAGCTCTTTTTGCAGGCTAATCTGCGAAAACTTCTTCTTAGAATCGGTTTTGGTATAAGACTTATGCTCAAAAGAGTACATTTCCTTATATAAAACATCAAGGGCAGGAATATAATAACGTAAGGCGGTGACTGAAGCAAAAATATTTTGAAGGGCAGGCATAATTCTATAGGCAGCAAAAGCAAAAAGGCCTATTATGGGTAGAGTATCCTGAAATCCTCTATCGAAAGCCAATAAATAAAGAACTACAGAAATTATACCTCCAACTGAAACTACCTCCATTATATAGCGGGGTGTGCGTGAGATAATCTGGTTTGTGGCAGAAATTTTCGCATATTCAAAAGAAGATTTGGAATAGCGATTTATAAAAACTTCCTCAAATCCCAGAAGCTTAAGCTGTTTAATACCACCAAAAGCCTCATCTACAACTTTGTAAAGATCTGTATTTACATCAAATCTTACCCTTCCAAGATTATAGATTTTCTTCTTAACCATTCTATAAATAAAAACATATGAAACACCTAAAATAACCATTACTGAAAGCGCAAGAAGGGGTTCAACCACTACTAGCATTATAAAAATAAAAAGAGCTGCAATTCCACTTGACATAATCTGTATTAATTGTATCAATACTGATGTAACCTGCGTTACTTCTGAAAGAATGTTTTTACTCAACTCTGTGGTATTTTTGTTTAAAAAAAAGACATAAGGCTGATAAAGGTATGTACTTAAAAGACGCCTGGAGATAGAATAGTTACGCATACTTGTAAAACGAGCTTGTCCCCACATTGTTAGAACAATCACTATATTGCTTATAATTAAAACCAGTAACATCATAACACCAATAAAAACAAGAAACCTATTAGTGCTTTGAAAGTTTAAGCTCATATAAAGCCAGTTAAGATAGCGGTTATCATTTATAAGTTCTGGGTTTGTAATTAAGGAAAGAAAAGGAAGTATAGAAACAATACCTACTACTTCTATAAGGGCAGAAATTGCCATAGCCCCAAAAAGCATATAAAGCCGTTTTCGCTCTCTCCTGTCCAGCAGTTTTAATATTTTTTTTAAAATACTTACCATAATTTTAGTGTTAATTTTAGAACTATTGTAATTAATATCTATTTTATTATAAATTTACTAATAATTCACTAATTAAATCCTGACTTGTTTTACCTGAAAAAGGGTAAAAAATACTAAATATATTTTATTTGATTAAAATAGAGATGAACTGCAGAATTCTTCTATTCTGTCTAATCCTTCTCCAATATTTTCCATTGATGTTGCATAACTAATCCTTATATACTCATCAGCTCCAAAAGCTCCACCTGGGACAACTGCAACATTTGCTTTTTCTAATAGCAAATCAGCAAAATCAAAAGAATTTTTTATCTTACCCCTAAGAAAGTTAGACACTTTCGGAAATACATAGAAAGCACCTTCAGGAAGAGTACACTCCATTCCATTTATTGAGGAAATTCTGCTGTAAATATAATCTCTCCTTTTCTTATATTCTTCCCTCATTGCCTCAACAGAATCCTGATTACCTTCAAGTGCTTCCAGGGCCGCCCATTGGGCTATAGTACAAGGATTAAAGGCTGACTGATCCTGTACTTTAGTCATTTGCTTTATTATCTTACTATCAGCACCACAGTAACCAATTCTCCATCCGGTCATCGCGTAAGTTTTGGATACAGCGTTTACAGTAATTGTCATGGACTTAAGTTCACTGCTAAATGATGCAATGCTATGGTGTTCTGAGTTGCCATATAAGAACTTCTCATAAACTTCATCCGCAATAATATAAATATTATGTTCAAGACAGATTTTGCCAATTTCTTCAAGTTCTTCTCTGGTATAAACTACGCCTGTTGGATTATTAGGACTGTTTAAGATAAAAAGCTTTACTCTACCAGACTCTCTTCCCTTTACCCTGTCAGATTTAGAAACAACATAATTAAAATGTTCTATATATATTTTAAAATCCTTTTTAAAATCTACAAATTTAGGAATTCCTTCGGAAGGTATAACCTGCTGACTGTAACTTACCCAGAAAGGTTTAGGAATTATGACTACATCACCCGGATTAATAAAAACCCTCATAATATCATCCAGTACATGTTTCGCGCCATTACTAACGAGAATATTATCAATTTCATAATAAATCTTATTATCCCTTTTAAACTTACTTACAATTGCATCCTTTAGCTCCTTTATACCGGTGCTTTCAGTATATTTTGTCTTATTCTCATCAATAGCTTTCTTACCTGCATTTTTTATATTAAGAGGGGTATTAAAGTCAGGCTGCCCCATGCCAAATCTGATTATTGACTTACCTTCCTTTTTTAATTCAGCATCCAGTTTATCTACTTTCCTTTCCAGCGCAAATGTCGGGCTTTCCTCAACTTTTAGAATTCTTTTCGTAAAATCTGGTTTTACTATTGGATTGATACCTCTACATCTATTCTAAATGAATGTTTGATTGGTAGGGTCGAGAACTGGCGCACCACTGAAATCTTCCAGTACGTTTCCAGCTCCCGCCACATCAAACGCAGCATGCGGATTTCCCGCACTGCGCTTTCTTGTTAACTTCATCCAAAAAGCTTATTTGACCTATCGGACTGGCAGCGCTTTCAATCATGGCAGT